>Ga0307379_10000057_pt1 | contig 186596 bp, 128 predicted proteins | sample UN2MG_FD_202237 | JGI IMG/M metagenome (GOLD analysis project Ga0307379, IMG submission 202237) | Soil microbial communities from Risofladan, Vaasa, Finland - UN-2 | ecosystem: Environmental > Terrestrial > Soil > Coastal area > Acid sulfate soil | place: Finland: Risofladan, Vaasa...
TCGATACCTATTTACAGACACACAATCAAGACCCAAAGCCTTTCGTATGGACTGCTACCGCCGAAGAAATCTTCGGAAAAATCGCCCGTCTTTGCGAAGGAATTTCAAACTCATGACACTAGCGGTTCTTGTCTCAAAAGGAGGTTGCCGAGGCCTTACCTTTCCCGCAATTCGCGGATAAACCTTTTTCCGCTTGACAAACCTCCGGCCGAAGTGGTATATGTCTATGTGGTTTGACGACTCAAGGGCGTTTTGTGCCCTGTCCAACCTTTTTCCCCGTAAATCGGCGTGTGTTAAGGTCATTAGGCGCGGTCTTGTTCGCGGCGCGGTCTTGTCCGCGACTTTCAGCCCGGACAAAGTCTCTAACACGACGGGAGCCCGCATCCGCGGGGTCGGCAGGTCTGAACACCAAGAAGTTTTCCAGTCAAATTGTCTCAGACGTTTTGAGCGCCAATGACATTGTGGGCGTGATCGGCGGTTACTTGGAACTGAAACCGGCCGGCACGGCTCGCTTCAAAGCGCTCTGCCCGTTTCACAACGAGAAGACGCCGTCGTTCACCGTCAGCCGCGACCGCCAGATCTATTACTGTTTTGGCTGCGAAAAACACGGTGATGCCATTGGTTTTCTGCAGGAGTACGAAGGGCTGACGTTTTACGAGGCGCTGCGCAAGCTGGCCGACCGGGTCGGCATCCGGCTGCCCGCGGCCACCGAACGCGACAACAAAGACGAATTCCTCCGTACGCAACTCGTGGAACTGAACAAGTTCGCCTCCGCCCATTTCGCACAGACGCTCGACGACCCCCTGAAAGGCAGCGCCTGCCGCCATTACATGAAAACGCGCTCACTCAAACAGGAAACCACGAAAAAATTCGGCCTCGGCTATGCGCCCGACGGCTGGTCGGTTCTGCTCGAAAAAGCACGCGCCGCCGGGTTCAAGGACACCGTCCTCGAGTCGTCCGGGCTCGTGAAACACGGTGAGCGCGGCTCGCTCTACGACGTGTTCCGCAACCGCCTGATGATACCCATCCGCGACGTCTCCGGAAACATCGTGGCATTCGGCGGCCGCGACCTCGGCGACGCCACCCCCAAGTACATCAACTCGCCCGAAAACGCACTCTACAAGAAAAGCCGCGTGCTCTACGGCCTGTTTGAAGCCCGCGACGGCATGAAACGGGAAAAACGCGCTATCCTCGTCGAAGGCTACTTCGACCTGATGAGATGTTTCGACGCGGGCATCGACAACGTCGTCGCGTCCTGTGGCACCGCACTGACCCCCGACCAGGCCGCGCTTATCCACCGCTACGTGCGCGAGGTCGTCGTCGTGTTCGACGCAGACGCCGCCGGCATACGCGCTGCCATCCGCGGCGTGGGCGTCCTGGCAAACGCCGGCCTCACCGTCCGCGCTATGACGCTCCCCGACGGAAAAGACCCCGACGACTACATCACGGCGCATTCGGCGGCCGAGTTCCGCCAATTGGTTGACAACGCCGCGGATTTGATTACCTTCTACATCGGCGCCAACGCACAAAACACGTCCACTATCGAAGGCCGGACAAGCCTGGCCCGCGACCTGTTCGGTTTGATCGCCGTGATCAGCGACCCCCTCCAGCGCGACGAATACCTTAAGTTGGCCGCGGCCTCGCTGCGGCTGGATTACTGGCGGTGCAGGGATGAATTCACGCAGTTCGTCCGCGACCAGCAGGCTCGCCAGCAACGACCGGCAACCACTCTTGCCAAATCGGTAGACGCCACAAAAAACGCCCCTTTCACCCAACACGACCGCGATTTCATCGCCGCCGTCTTGTCCAATGACAGCCTGGTCGATAAAGCTCAAGAGACGCTCAAAGATGTTCCGCTGCCCGCCGGCCCCGTTGGCGAAATCCTGCGCGCCCTGTTTGACGGCGCGGGCGCGGACGTTGCGCGGCGGCTGGATTCCGATGAGGCGCGCGACCTTTACGCGGCGGCCGCGACCGGCGGGGAACTCGCCCCCGATGTGGCCGAACATCTTGTTGTAGAACGAGTTGCGCATATTGTCAAGCAGGCGCGGTTGGCGGAGGCGGTGGCAATCCAACAACAGTTGCAAGACGCGGAACGGGCCAACGACCAGGTGCGGGCGCTCGAGTTAATGCGTCAAAAAATCGCCCTGGACAGAAAAATAGCCAACGCTTTATAACCAAATGGGTTGCACGGCACATCCGGGGGCAACCTTTTGGGTACAATTAAACTGGTGAACTGAATGGTGCGCCGCGGATAAGCCCCGCAATGGCCCTGCCCACGGCGCCCAGCAACGATGAGGACGCCCATGCAGATCAGCCCTAATAAAAACTCCGCGCGGAAAGAGGACGTCAAAAACAAGGCGCTGCAGATCACCCAGGAAAAAGGCAAAATCACTTACGACGACCTGCTCGAAATGATTCCTGAAGAGGCCACCTCCGAAGAGATGGACGACCTGATGGTCGAACTCAGCGGGCTCGACATCGAGATCGTCGACGAGTTCCGCGTCGATTCGGAGACCCAGCAGGCACAACTCCAAAAAGAGGCGATCGAGAAAAAGGCCGAACTGCGCCGGGAAGCCGCCCACGCCCGGCTCGAACGCGCCGATGATCCCGTCCGGATGTACCTCCGCGAGATGGGCAGAGTTCCACTGCTCACCAAAGACCAGGAAATCGAAATCGCCAAGCGGATTGAAGCCGCCGAAAAAGAGCTGACCGAAGTCCTGCTCAACACGCCGTATACCCTCAAAGAGATCCAGATGTTGTCGGCGAGGATCCTCGCGGGCCGGCTGAGTTTCGCCCAGATCACCGAGATCGAGGAACCCAGGCCCCAGGCCCAATTCCTAAGAGACCTGCCCGGCCTGATCGCCCGGATCAACGACCTCGAAGCCCAAATCGAAGCTCAGGACAAACGCAGACGCCGAAAAGACCTCACCCCCAAGAGCCTCGACAATATCAACGTCCGGATCGCCCAGATGCGCAAGTATCAGGTCGACGTCGTCCGCCGGTTCAATCTCAAATCAAAAGAAATCATGAAGATCGCCCGCAAGATCAAAGGACTCAAACGCAGGATCTCCACCGCCCGCGACGAGATCGACCGCGTGGAACGCGAAGTCGGTTTCCCCACCGACAAGATCCGCGTCATCGCCACACAGACCCGCCGGACCGCGGCCGCCGCGATCAAGTACGGGATCGAACGCGACGTGATCTTCGACGCCGAGCGCAGGCTCCTGCTCGCCCAGCGCAAGATCGACCAGATCGAAACCGACGCCCGCCTCAATTCCGACCAGATCACCGCTCTCATCGACGAGATCAAATCCAAGGAAGAAAAAATCTACACGGCCAAGATGGAACTGGTCGAGGCGAACCTGAGGCTCGTCGTCAGCATCGGCAAGAAATACACCAACCGCGGCATGTCCTTCCTCGATTTGATCCAGGAAGGCAACATCGGCCTCATGAAGGCCGTCGACAAGTTCGAGTACCAGCGCGGCTACAAGTTCTCCACCTACGCCACCTGGTGGATCCGGCAGGCCATCACAAGGTCAATCGCCGACCAGGCCAGGACCATCCGAATCCCCGTACACATGATCGAGTCGATCAACAAACTCGTCCGAACCAGCCGGAGGCTCGTACAAACCTACGGCCGCGAACCCAACGCCGAAGAAATCTCACTCGAAATGGAGATGTCCGCCGACAAGGTCCGAAGCATCCTCAAGATCGCCCAGGAAGCCATCAGCCTCGAAACGCCTGTCGGCGACGAAGGCGACAGCAGTTTTGGCGATTTCATCGAAGATAAAGGCGCCGAATCACCCGCAAACGCCACCGCGTTCAGCGTGTTCCAGGAAAAACTCGACGAAGTACTCGCATCGCTCACCGAACGCGAAGAAAAAGTACTCCGCCTCCGGTTCGGCCTCGGCGACGGCTACCCCAGAACGCTCGAAGAAGTCGGCAGCGTGTTCAACGTCACCCGCGAACGCGTCCGGCAAATCGAAGCCAAGGCCCTGCGCAAAATGCGACACCCTACACGCGCCCGCGAACTCAAATGCTTCATCGACTGGGGCCTCAACCAGTCCTCCTGATCTAATCGTTGGGACGCCCCCGGCCGCGCTTCCCGGCGCGCTTTGTGGGGGGTGTCCCACCCTTTCACCCGCGCAGTCCCCACGGCATTAAGCTATACTACCGGTCAAAATGCACCGAAGGCGCCCCAACCCGAAGGAGAAAACAACGTGACGGCCTTGTGCCTGGCCCTGCTGGTAGTGGCCTCGGCGGCGAATTACCAGTTCGACGGCTCTATTTCGCGTGATGTGCTCGACAACTTTCTGTCCCGCGCTATCACCATGAACGGCATGAGTTTCAGCCCCTGTTTCGACGACGACCTGCGCATGCTCGACCACATCGGCGCCAAGTTCATTGGCCGCGTCGCGTACCTTTGGGGGCAACCGCCGGGGGACGAGGCGGCCTACTGGCAACAGGTGAGACAGGCCGCTCAGCACATCAGACAGCCCGACCCCGACCGAATCGTGCAGGCCTGCGTGTTTGAGGCCGTCTTTGACGGCGTTAACGGCATCAAGGCGCCCGGCTGGGTCTTTGAGGAGTTCGGCCTGGCCCCCGAACAACGCACCTTCAGCTACGATGCGATGCTGTTTGAAGACGGCCGATACCGCGACCTGTGGGGGCCCGGCGGGAGCGTGCCCGACATCACTCGACTCGAAACAAAACTCTGGTTTTATTACCGGGCGCGAAATTATATCGACGCGGGGTACGAGGCGATCCATTTCGGCCAATTAGGCCTGATCGGGGCGAACGATCCGGGCCTGGCCCATTGGAAAGACCTGCTGGACCGCGTCCGCGCTTATGGGGCGGCGCGCGCCCGGCGCCATTACGTGCTGTTCGACGCGCACGTCGTCGTCCAGAACATCATGCCTGCCGTTGACGGGCGCATGCTGCTGGATTTTCTCAGCTTCCCGCTGCGGCCCAAAGAAGTCCCCACAGATCCGCAGAAAGCCATCCTCGATATCGGCCACGCCGACACGATCTACGGCCGCAGTCCCGGTGGCCTTCACCCCAGCGGGTGGCCGTGCGATCACATGCCCTACCTGGTGGAGTTCGACCAGTGCCACGCCAGCGGCCACGAGGGGCAGGGCGGCCTGGGCCCACCGTTTGTGTGGGGCTTCGAGGAGGCGGCATGGCTGGCCAAACAGCCTGCCCAATACCGCGACGAGTGGCTCGCCTACACTCACGACTGGCTGCGGAAAAACGACCCCAACGGCCATCTCCAAATGCCCGGCAGCGTGCCAACCGCCGTCAAACTCAACGCCAGCCGCTGGTACAGGGCCAACACACCCAGCGCTGCTTGTCCTGATGGATACGGCCAGGAAGACGCCATCAAAGCCATCTGGGAGACACGCAAAGGAGCAACACCATGAACAACGTTGAAGATCCCGCGCGCCGCCAGTTCCTGGCGGCCGGTCTTGCCGGCACTTCCGCAGGACTGTTGAGCAGTTGCGTGTCCGCGGCGGAAATTGCCGGCGAATCGGAACGCGAACCGGCCGCCGCCGCCAAGGTCCGCTACGCCGAACTCTTGCCACACGAGTTCCGGGCGCGCCTCACTGCGTGCCCAATCGCATACGTGCCCCTGGGAACGCTCGAGTGGCACGGGGAACACCTCCCCTTGGGGGCCGACGCTGTCCAAAGCGAGGGTCTCATGGTCGAGTGCGCTATTCGGTTCGGCGGAATCGTCATGCCGCCAATATACCTCGGGCCGGACCGGGCAACGCCCGCCGAGGACGGCGCCATGCTCGTGGGCATGGACTACGCCGGTTCCACAACGCCGCATCGAAAGCTCGAAGGAAGTTGTTACTGGATTCCGCAGGGCCTTCACCTGCAGATGGTGGACGCGATCCTCGAACAGTTGAAACGCGCCGGGTTCCGCGCCGTGTTTGCCGACGGGCACGGACCATCCCGCCAATCATGGGTGGAAAACATCCCCGAACGCGAGGCCCGCTACGGCATGCGGCTGTTTGGCGTCGGCAAGGACATACGCAAGCAGTGGAAAAGCCAGATCGACCATGCCGCGCTCAACGAAACATCCCTGATGTTACACCTCCGGCCGGACTTGGTCGACATCTCACGCCTTCCCCAATCAAGGGCCGAATCCCCCCAAGGCGTCAGCGGCAAAGACCCGCGTGACGCTACCGCTGCCCAGGGAAAACAATGGGTCAACGCGTCCGTCGAACTCGTTGGCCGGATGTTCGCCCAGGCGGGCCTGATCTGAACGAAGTCATAAGTCCCTCGGATCCTCGGCCTTGTTGCGTTATTTGTTTCCGCCCTCGATTGAACAACCGTCTAAAACGACGGCAAATTGACACCCCGGTACCATGCAAATGTTTGCATATCGCCCCCGACAAGTGCATAATTACTCAGGATATAGCAGGAGCGTCCCGTGAAAGAAAAAAACGCCAAAGCACGCCGCGCCATCACCAGCGAAATAGCCCGGCTCAGCGGCGTCAGCCGCTCCACCGTCTCCGCCGTCCTCAACGGCAAGCGCACCGTCCGCGAGAGTACCCGCAGCAAGGTCATGGAATGCATCCGCACCCAGAATTACGACCTTGGCATGATTTCCCGCACCCTGATCGGCGAGATGTCCCGCACGGTCGCCGTCATGGCGTCTGACCTTGGCAGCCAGTTCCACGCCATGGTGTTCCGCGGCATCTCGGACGTCCTCGAAAAGCACGGCTACCATATCCTGTTCCACAACGTCCATTCCGAAGATCAAGTCGACCCCGAGATGATCGCCACGCTACACGCCTACCGGCCCGCCGGCTACATCATACTTAAAGGGGCCGAAGGACTTGGCGGTGAACACGCCAAAAAAATAATCGCCGACGGCACGCCGCTCGTCACCCAGGGCGCGCTCGAAGGTACCGAAACCCACGCCATCGAGTTCGATAACCGCCTCGGTATGCAGCTCGCCACCGACTACGCCATCGAAAAAGGCCACCGAAGGCTTGGCCATATCGCCGGGCCCGTCTTCTCGCTCGGTGCAAAGTTCCGCAAGCTCGGATTCATCGAGAGCCTCGTCAACCACGACATTCCTGTCTCCGACGCGATCATCATCGACGCCGGCGAAACCGCAGCCGCCGGATACCGCGCTGCACTCGAAATGCTCCGCAACCCCGCCGGCCGCCCGACCGCACTCCTCTGTTTCAACGACATATGCGCCATGGGCGTCTACCGGGCCGCGCACGAACTCGACCTCGGCATCCCCGACGACCTCAGCGTCGTCGGGTTCGACGGCATCGACTTCACCGCCCTCATGGCCCCACCGCTCACCACCGTCGACATCTTTCCCGTCAAGCTCGGCGAAGAGGCCGCCGAACTCCTCGTCAAAGTCATCAAAAACCAGACCGGCCGCAGTTGCCTCACCCAATGGATTGAACCCCGCCTCGTCGAACGCAACTCCGTAAGACAGCTCTGACACCCAGGGCGTCGCTACTACTTCTGTTTATCACTCTGGACGCGCTTGAGCATCGAGACGCTCGAGCGTGAGGCGTAAAAGACATTTCCCTGCGCGTCAACGGTCAGCCCATTGACCATGCCCGCGAGCTTCAAATCCACAGATTCCCGCGATCCTCGAGGCACCATAAACACGCCCACCTGGGTACTTTCGCTGTTCCCTGCTGCAAAAATGTTGGCTTCCGCATCGATCGCCAGGTCTTGTAGAGCCGGCAGTTTCCCCACCAGCACCTCGTAATCCTTGCTGCCTTTGGCATACCTGAGGATCTTGCCGGTATCGCCTGGTGAACTTTGCCCCATAGCGCCAATATAGATGTTCCCCTCGCTGTCCAAGACAATGCCCTCCGGCGCCATGACCGTCGTGAACACTTCCTCGTACGGCGCCGATCCGTTCCTGAACATAATCAAGCGGTGGTTGCCCCCGAACGACGTACACCCTCCCGCCGCCTCCAACACATAAATGCTTCCGTCTTTGGAAGCGCAGACGCTATTAGGGTACTCGAGCCCCCCGGCTATCAATTCACGCGGACCCGATGGCAGCCGGATGCGCGACAGCGTCCCATCCTTGTATTTAGCCTCCTCTGTGCCTACTTCAACGAAATACAGCCATTCCCCGCGGATCGCAAGGCTCTTGGGGCTGTTCAATTTCTCCAGCAGCGCCACTTTCTTTTGCGTCGCCAGGTCCAACGTCCCCACCGTTTGCTCAAAATAGTCTGCGTAGTAAACGGTGCCGTCCGCCGCACAGGCGAGATCCATGACGGAGTTTGGCACAAGAACCCGATCCTCAAATGCCATACCGCTCGGCCCCGAAATCAAATTGATCAGACCTGCTCCCGCTACGGCTGTCATGTAAAACACGATCGCCATCAGCTTCATTGCGCCCTCCTCTCAGACTGGCCTGTTACTGAAAACCGGACATTTATGTCAGACTTTCTACATCTCTCTCAAGGTAGTTGTCAAACATGCCGGTTTTAATCCGCTTACTCAATCGGCCCAATAAAGATTTGCACCCTATTGACGCCGTCTGAATAGGGGCCTATACTGTAATGGGCACTGTCATGGCGCATGTCGCCCTGACTGGGAGTATAGGCACCTGCAGGTTTCTTCGAACAGACAGGGGGTCGTTCAATGAGAAAACTTTCTACAATCTGCGCCGTCATTACCGTGGCCGTTGCGCTCACAGCACCAAGCGCATTCTCCGACGTCCAGACTATCAACTTCAGATGCATCATGCAGTTCTGCCACGACCGCTTCCTGGCACTGGCCGGCATGACGATTTACGACCCCGAAACGGCCGACTGGACAACCGAGGGCGGCCTGGGAATCCTTGATGTAAACGAATTCGAACTGTTGAGCCTGATTCTGGCCAACCCCTCCGCACCCAACCACGACGCCATCCACGCGGCCTTTGCCCAAAACGCCACCGCGGCACGAACCGCCTGCGGCTCCACCATTGTCGCCCTCACCACGTCGAGCGCCACCTCAGGCCCCACACAGCGCCAACCCATACCCGGAACCAGCCCGCAAGCCTACTATGGCATCGACGGTCTCTTCGGCGCCTACCTGGCGATGGGCGAATGGGTCTGGTACGACATCAACATGTGCGGCTTCAGAGACTCCGCGTTCGGCAGCCGGGTCCAGTGGCCTGAAAACTATCACGTCCTACCCGGCGACTACTGGGAAGCCCGACCAGGACTGCAGGATTATCTTCGCGCCAACTATGATTTCACCCAGTCTGACTATTTGAGCACGTGCGGCGATGCCGACAGCGACACCGTGGCCAACTGCAACGAATACTGGGCTGCCGTGCCCAATTCTTATATTAATGCCATCGATCCCATCCAAACCGGCTCCGCTATCATCTGGTCGGCGTGGGCCTGCCTCGATGAGAACAATACCGGCTACACTTTTGCGTACAACCCTGATACCGAACGCGTCTATGTGGTTGCCCGCACCGAAATCACATGGGCCGAAGCGCTTGCATTCAGCCTCACCTATTCCGACGGCCAATCCCTGCCCGCGGCCCTTTGCACAATCCGCGACGAAGCCGAAAACGCATTTATTCGGTCCCTGGCAGATGGCGAGACAATATGGATCGGCTGTACCGATGCCGGAAATGACAGCGGAAGCAGCGTCCCCAATCCCGGCGACTGGTACTGGCTCAGCGATCCCGAGGCGCCCATGACCTACACCAACTGGCGCCCCGGCGAACCCAACGGCATTAATGGCACCGAAGATTGCGGCACCATGCGCTATGACGGAACGTGGGTCGACATTGCCGCGTCCGATACCCGAAAATACGGCGCCATCTTCGAGGTTGCCGGCACATTTCCCGATGACGATGAAAATGGCGCGCCCGACGCTTTTGAAGACCAGGACCTCGACGGCGTGCCGGATCTGCTCATTCCCACTGAATATGCGAACACGCCAAGGCCCGTTTGGTCCTGGGGTTCCGAACAAGGCACCGGCCTGTTCAGGTATCGGTTCGACACGGGCGACTGGCTCGCGGAGGACGTGACCGCCACCTCGTTCACGCCGGACTCCGATCTGCCCGACGGCGCGTACACCCTGATCGTCCAGGAGCGCGATGCGGAAAGCAACTGGGTCGATATCGGCTTCCATCAAATCATAATCGACACCGTCGCCCCGGATGCGCCTGCCGTCACCGGCCCTGCACTTACCGATGACCCGCAACCCACCTGGAGTTGGTCGACCGGCGGCGGCGCGGGAAGGTACAGATATGGTTGGGACGAAGCCAATTGGACGGCCGAAGATGTAACGGTCGATGCGTACACACCCCCTGTATTGCCCGACGGTGCGCATATGCTGTACGTGCAGGAACGCGACCTCGCTTACAATTGGAGCGCCTCCGGCTCATTTATGATCACGGTCGATACCACACCCCCGGAACCGCCCGTCATAAGCACGGACGGCGGCAACGGCCCCGGAAACGATTTCAGTTCCGACGCGTTTGAAATCACACTCGAAGGAACCGCTTCGATCGACACGGTGGCTATCGAAGTGAACGGCTCCTCCGACAACGTCACCTTGAACCTGTCGAACCACACTTGGTCGTTCACCGCCGCCTTGGCCTATGGCGAAAACTGCTTTAGCGTCGCCGCCTACGACGAGATCGGACACGTCTCTGAGGTGACAACCATCGAGATTTGGAGACTGCCCACGGAGGTCGTCTACGTGGCGCCGGCCGGCGATGACGATAACGGAACCGGCACGCTCGACTACCCATGGCAGACCATTGCGCACGCAATTGAAACCGTCGCCCCGTATTGCAGCGCCGACCGGCCCGTCACCATTCAACTCGCTGAGGGCGTCTATCTGGAGCGCGTGCTGTTTGCACCCTACGTACACGTTATCGGTGCCAACCCCGCCGATCCCTCCCTGTCCACGATATCGCCGCCCCAAGCGGCCCTCCTGGGCGGTAACGATTTCGCTGTTGATGCGGCCGACGGAACCCTGCTGCGCGATTTGACGGTGGAATTGCCTGGCGACGCGCCAAACGGCTCCACCGTAATACGTCTAAACGACCTCCCGGCCACCATTGAGAACGTCATTATCGACGGCCGCGGCGTGCCTACTTCCATTGGCATCAGCGCTTTGGACACCGGCTCGTCCGACTCGCTTGTAACCGGTTCGCTGTTCCGCAGGCTCGACTACGGCATTCTGGCCATCGAAACCAGTATGAACATCACCAACAACCGCTTCGTCGACATTCACGCCGATGCCGTGTTCATTTACGAGCCCCGAACAAAGGCCGATTCCGGCACTACCCTCCTCCTCGGTGATGTTGCCCGCATCGGTGAAACCGGCGGAAATCGGTTCGAAAACGTCTCCGGATATTTCATCCGCAACCTCAGCCCCGAACTCACCCTCGCCCAACTCTGCAATTGGGGCTTGGCGACAGAAACCGAAATCGGCGCTAAAATGGAAGGGAACATACTGTTCGTCCCATTCCTGAACTATTCGGCTGAATCCGGCTCCATTGTGGTTTCAATTCTCGATGCCGACACCCAGGTTCCGGTCGAAAATGCCACGGTCGCCCTGACTCCATCCGTCGTGCCGCCTGTCACTGACAACACGGCAGGCATTTACGTGGTCAACTCCGTCCCCGCCGCCGCCTACACAATGGCCGTGACCGCTCCAAACTATTTGGACGCCGAGCAGCCCGTCGTCGCTCCCGCCGGCGATCTCGTCTCCGTGGCTGTTTACCTCGTTGCCGGCAGTGAAGGTGAATGTGAAGGGGAGGAAGGAGAAGGCGAATGTGAAGGCGAGGGCGAGGACGTAGCCGAAGGCGAAGATGAAGATGAAGGAGGCGGATGTTTCAACAACTCAACAGACAGGATGGCCCGCACAATCGATATGCCGGCACTCGGAATAGCTGCCGTCCTCCTGGTTCTCACAAAGCGCAACAGCCTCCCGCTATAAGCAAGTGCGCGTAACGCGGAGGCTGGCCCGGCTCACTTATTGCCGCAGCACCAACACTTGGTACGGCTGTATTTCAATCTGGCCGCTGTAGGTCCGGCAGTCCAGCAGGTTGTACGCGGGCGACGGCAGCGTCAAGGTGCCGTTCTCGTTTTGCGTCTCTACCACAATAAGCCCGCTGCCCACAGGCCCTTTCCGGGGCACAACTAACACGTTCGCGCTGGCTTCCGCAGCCGGATATATGCCCTCCTCCGCCGCGATGCCTAAAAGGAGCCGCTTCAGCTCCTCCGGCCGTGGCAACGTACCCAGCACGATGATGCGCCCTGCTCCGACCCGCGTCTCCGTGACCGCCGCCAGGCCTTTCAGTGGCCCCTCCGCGTATACGGCCCGGGTTTCCGCCGTCCCCGGCTCGAACCCCGCGTACCACACCGACCCTTGCGAAGCCCCGCCGTCGGCCCACTCGATCTGGAAGTCGCGCGGCGACCCCGGCAACTCATACAGGCAACGGACACCCGCCCACTTCTCGAGGTACTTCAAGGGTGCGTGCAGCGGCTTTGTCCCTTCGATGGTGCGGATGTCCGTGAGGGGCCCTGCAATCCAGGTCCCGCCGGCCTCGATCCACCGGCGGAGCCGTTCCTCGAGGCCCGCTTCGTCAAGCGCGGGCAAAAAGGGGCTGAACACAACGCGGTAGCCATCGAGCGGCGCCGTGGGATCCAGGATGTCCGCGCGCAACTGCACGTCCATCATCGGGCGGTACACGTTTTCCTGCATAACCTTGACGTAGTCCAGTCCCGACGCGATAGGCTGGAACCTGAATTGAGTCCAGGCAAGCGACGACAGATGCACCGCCAAACCCGGCGGCGCCGGTCTTGTGCCGTTGATGAAATCGCCCGCCGCCGCAAAGCCCGCGGCCACCCCGCGCACTTCCTCGGCAATGTGCATCGGCCGGCCACACGTCGCCACCACGCTCCCGTGCATCAGTTCCTGCCCGCTCCAGTGCGCCCGCCACAGCCAGTAAAGGTTGGCTTCCCCGCCCAGCGCGATCGGCAGCCACGAGTTCGCCCGGCAGAACCCCGGCTCCTTGTAACCGTTGGCTTCGGTTCCCCCGTTCCAGCACGTGCTGGTTTCCGTGTTCCAGAACGGCGCCTTCATCACCGGCCGCACGTAGTCCATCCAGAACACCTGCCGCCAAAGTCCGTCCATACCGTCATAATGGTTGTACTGCACCACATCGAGCGAACGGTGCATCTGCTCGTAGCTGATCTCGAGGATGGGCATCATGTCCGTCCCCACCGGCTGGGTGACGCACCGGTGGAGGATGTCGGCCTGGTACTTGACATAATCAACCAGGATCTCGTTTTGGAACCTCACCCACGCCGCAAACAGCGACGGATGATGGCACAGGCCAGGCCGCGGGGCCGGGATCTGGTCAAACGACTGGTACGTCTGGCTCCAGATGTTCGTGCCCCATGCGGCGTTCAGCGCCTCGATGGTCTTGTATTGCCGGCGCAGGCTTTCGCGGAACGCCTTTGTGCAGTATGGGCAGTAGCACCCCCAGCCTTCCCAAAGGTGCACTTCGTTGTCGATTTGCCAGCCAATCACGCGTTCGTCCCGACCGAACGTTTCCCCGAGCTTCGCCGTGACCCGGCCACAGTGGTCGCGATATATGGGACTGAGCGGGCACACGTGCCGCCGGCTTCCGTGCTGCGCCCGAACCCCCTGATGATTAATCACTACAACGTCCGGATACTTCTCGGTAAGCCACGCCGGCGGCGTGCATGACGGCGTGCACATAATGGTCGCAATCCCCGCCTCCCCCAGTTTGTCCACCACCCGGCGCAGCCAATCCAGTTCCAGCCGGCCCTCCTCGGGCTCGAGGCTACTCCACGCAAATTCCGCCACACGCGCCACGTTCAGCCCCGCACCAACCATCAACCGGACGTCCTCGTCCACCTGTTCCGACGGCCAAACCTCCGGATAGTATGCTGCACCCAAATAAGGCGGATTAAACCGGCCCATAACCGTACTACTCCTTCCGTGCGGCGCACATCCGCGCCCGCAAAAACCTCACATTCCATAAAGCGGCAACCACAACTCCAGCAAGCAAGCCAATAAGCGCCCGCCCGCTCTCCCTCTGACCTGTCTCATGTCGTCTAAGGCGGCTAAGAAGCCACATTCAGAATGTTTGTTCGCGACCTTGAGCCAACATCTACACGTCGTCCGCAGATGTCGCGAACAAACATTCTAAGGCGGCCGCCAGCCTCGTCAGATCCGCGGCCAGCCGACCTGCTGTTTCTGCCTCGGTACCGACATTATGGCACCTTTCGCCGAAAAATGCAACAAGTGTTTTAAGAAAACCGGATATATTGGGCTAAAATGTGTTATCTGTTTACTTTTATGGTGTCGAGATGTAAAACATCAGCGCTTTTGGCCCAAAAAACAAAATAACCGCCGGCAGGCCACAACGGTACTGTCCCGCCTGCCGGCGGTCTTAACCCATTACGAACAGTTACGCCTCTTCGACCACTTTCCAGCCGATCGCGTCGGCCAGCGCGAACACCGGCTGCTTCAGATCCCCGTAGAAGGTAACCCGGTGCCAGCCCCACTGGTCCCACAGGCTGAACAGTTTCTCGAAATCGCCGACGGGCTCGCCGCACAGTTTGGTGCGGCACGCCCGGTCGTTTGGATCGTTGTCGACCGCCTTCGCCTGATGAAACAGGATCTCTTTCCGGTCCTGCTTGAGTTCCATGGTGGTCGTCATATACCCGAGTGGCAGAATCGACCGGACGCACGCGCCCTGCCGGTCTTCGCTATGGGTGAGGATCTCGATGGGGTTGGTTTCGCCCTTCGGGCCGAACGCTTTGTTGGACGCGACACAGTGGGCGTAAATGATCTGGCGTTTTGCGCTGTCCATCACGGGGTCGGAAATGTAGCCGGGCCGCCCGCCGGTCAGCGTCGAGAACGCCAGCATGGTTGCCGCCGACGGCACGTCGCACTCACACCCGCCAACGAGACCTTCGTTGTTCAGTTCATAGAAGCCCAGGCACGGGTAGGCGTGAATGTGCCCGCCGTAGAAGCCGCCCAGGCAGTTGATCGTGATGGCGTTGGCCCCGTACTTCTTCAGCACCGCCTTCTCACCCAGGTACATCGCCGCCGACGTCTCGAGCGTCTCACGCGACACGTCCTTGATCACCGCCGCGGCCTTCTCCCACGTGTCGGCGATAGCCTTGGCCTCGTCTTTGTCCGCCGCGGCCCACGCATCGTTCAGTTCCGAAAACGGGACGCTGATAACCGGCGCGCCGAACCACTCGCCGGCTTGGCTCACCGTCTTGTCGTCGCGAATCGCGAGGATCTTCGAGGCTTTCATCCGTTCCTTCCACTCGTCGATGCTGAGCGTCTTCAGGTCGTCCGGCTTGAACGTCCCGTCGCTGGGCTTTGGCGTCCGCTCGAGCCTGGCTTTGGCGGTCGCCGCGACGAAATCCGCCGCACCGTTGCCGCCCTTCACCAGACCGAAACATTTTGCGGCTGCCACCACGTCGTCCATATTTTGCGACGAGACAAACCCGACGTTGGGCCGCTTCTCGCGCATAAAACCTGCGTTGTAGATAAGGAACCCGCCGCTGCCGCCGTACGCAAAGTCGGCATACAGCACCGGCTTGCCCGTATCCGCCACGGTTTGCACCACCCTGTTCCACGCGTTCATCTGGTACACGACATACCCGTCGATGTTCTCCGAAGCATCCTGTTCGACCACCTTCTTCGCCTCCTCGGGCCCCGAGGCCATCGCCGTGACAAACTCGAACTCGGGGCAACCCTGCGCCAGCGCTGAATTGATCTGTTCCATCACCGGCGTGAACTCAAACCCGATGTTCGGCCAGTCGGGCGACGGTTGCGTTGCCGCGTGCAGCGAGTAAACCACCCGAATCTTGAACTTGCCCCCGGCTCCCGCCGCACTCACCGGCCGCACCCCCGCCATCAGCCCCACCGCGCCCGCGCACGCCGCACAGCCCGCCGCCAAAAAGTTCCGACGGCTGATCCCGCAACACGCGCAGCCGCCCAGATTCAATGTCTGTTTCATAAATTCCTTCCTTTCCCGCTCGAGCTACGCCCATTTCACCCAATAAGGCCGGCTAAGACCGGCGGACATAGTCTACTACCCCATTCGCAGCCCTGGCAACCTCAAATTCGAGTTGTTGGCCGGATTTGACGTAGAGCAGATGGAAAACCGCCTCAAATGTATGCAAATCCCGGCTGTATTGTGGTGCGGGCGTCTCGCCTGCATGTATGCCTTTGTTTTGTCAGCCTCGGACAGATGTTCAGCAAGAAGAGCCGTTATAAAGAACATGCAGGCGAGACGCCCGCACCACAAATTGCCTCGCACGTGATTCTGAGACAGCGCCCTTCCCACCACCGATGACGACCCTACAGGCGCCGGACCGATCCCCGAACCACCAGCGCCGGCTCCACCCACTCCGTCATCTTCTCCTCGCCAACCTCTCCCCGGACCACCTCGAGCAACAGCCCCGCCATCTCCTGGCCGAGCTGGTTGGCGTGAATGTCCACCGTCGTCAACGGTGGCCCCAGCAACTCCGTAAACTCGAGCCCGTCAAACCCCGTCACGCTGAGCTCACCCGGTATGTCTATCGACAGCTCGTGCGCCGCCCGGTACACGCCTAGCGCCACCATGTCATTGAAGCACACGACCGCCGACGGACGCCTCGCCGGGTCTTTCAGGAGTTCCAGCGCCGCCTCGTAGCCCGCCGTCGCGGTCTCCCCGGCATCCACAATGATCGAGTCCGAAACCCGGAGGTCGTGCGTAATCAGGCTTTCGACGAATCCGAGTTGGCGCTCTTTTGCGCCGGGCGTACCGGCCGGCCCCGCCAAATGGCCAATCCGGCGATGTCCGCACTCAATCACATAATCCGTTGCAAGCGCGATCGCCGCCCGTTTCTCGTACCGCACGCAGTGGCAATCATTGCCTTGGACCACCCCCAGAGCCACCAGCGGCACGCCCTCCCCCAAAATGTTCCGGATATACTCGCCCTCGCGACCTTCCGCCCCCTCCAACACAATGTATCCCGCCGGGCGGCACGAACGCAGGCTCACCAACATTTCCGGATCCCCGCCGTCCTCATGGCGAACCTTGTGAAATAAAATGTGATAACCCTGCCCCCCCAGCACCTGGTCTATCCCGCGGAATACCGCCATACTGAACGGGTTCGTCAGGTCCGTCGCCAAAACCGCCACCATGTGCGAAAGCTCACCCACCAGCGACTTCGAGATCATCCCCGAATCGTAGTTCTGCTCCCGGATACACTCGAGAATCTTGCTGCGCGTACTCTCTCGAACGTTCCGCTTCCCATTCAACACCGCCGATACCGTCGTCCGCGATACACCGCAAAGTCGAGCTATCTCGCTCGTCGTCACCGAACGCCTGCCTTTTCCCTGGAACTTCTCGTTCATCACACATCCCCTGTGCCTTGTCCAAAAACCTCGCCCTATTATGGCACGTTTCTCTCCATGTTACAACATCTGTTCAATCAGAATCTCGCTTTTGCCAGCTTTTGTTCATTTGCATAACATGTTTGAGTCTGACATCAGCGCAGCAAATCCCACGCTCATAACCGCGAATTCACCCACACACAAGCCAATATCCCGCCAAAAAAAACGTAAAAACAGTGGCTATTGCAAGAAAAAATTGGCCAATTACACCCCCAATACCCCAACAACTACTCCAAATCCGCACAACTTCAGCGCTCCTGCAAACTCGCATAAATCACTGTATCAGCTAACGTTATGCACCGGCCACACATTCCAAAGCAGATGTCAACATCGGTAATACCCACTCCACACAAACGATGCCTTCATGGCCATACCCTGATGACAGTGTTAGGCGTTTGTTAATTTATTTTAAAAAAATATCTCGAACACCACACTTTTTTGTTGACTTTTTGAACCAACAGGTGTATAAAGACCCTCAGATTCGCTGTTGGGAGCGGATTAAGCGCCGCGGCCTTTGCCGGGGTCAAGCGCCCGGAATTGTAAACTAACGGTCTGGCAGACCAGAATCAGGCAAGGAGAATGGGAGATGCGAAAGAAAGGTTTTACGCTCATTGAACTGCTGGTCGTAATAGCGATTATCGGAATTCTGGCAGCTATTCTGCTGCCGGCATTGGCGCGCGCCCGCGAAGCGGCGCGGCGGTCCAGTTGCCAAAATAACCTCAAGCAGTGGGGACTCGTGTACAAAATGTACGCCAACGAATCCAAAGGCATGAAGTTCCCGCCCATGATGGTTGGCATGTATGCGTGGGAGGATGGGACTGTGCACCAAGATCTCAATGTGGGTCCGAACATGCCGTCGATCTATCCGGAGTACCTCACTGACGGCAAGATTATTTTCTGCCCGTCCGACGCCTCGATGGGTGAGTACCTCGAAAATTCAGAAGACTGCTTTGCCTACGGTTCGTGGCATGGCTCGTACTGCAACCGGTCGATCGACTCGAGCTACGCGTATTACGGTTGGGCGTTTGACAAGGCCGATTGCACGGATGATCCCGTGGCGTTGAGCACGACCACCTATCTTGCCGCCCTGGCCGCCATGGTCGATCCCGGCATTGACCTCAGCCAAGAGATCGCGGCCCAGGTGGGTTACGCCGCCGATGCCATCATTGCCAAGGCGCAAGATGCTGGTGAGTACGTCCCTCTGGGGTTCGCGCGGTTTACTGACCAGGACTTGGATCTGGGTTCGGCGGGTAGCGGGTATGGTAATGGCGACGGCCAGATTTTGTACCGGTTGCGCGAGGGTATCGAGCGGTTCATGATCACGGACATCAACAATCCGGCCGCCAGCGCTATCGCCCAGAGCGAGCTGTTCATCATGTTTGACTCGGTTGCCACCAGGGCTACCGCGTTCAACCATGTACCGGGTGGCTCGAACGTGCTGTTCATGGACGGCCACTGCGAGTTCATCAAGTATGAACAATGTGCCCAGGCGCCGGTGAACAGGTCAATCGCGGTGCTGGTTGGCGCGGTTGCGAGCGATTTCTAAGCCCTCTGCCGCCCCGTGATGGCGGTGTCCCATGTCGCGCGCCGGGGGGTAGTAAACTCCGGCGCTGGTTTGTCCGCCCCCGCGGGCCGGTTAAAAACGGCCCGCGGGCGGCTTTTGTGGCGCCCGCAAATTGTTGTTGCGGTGTCAACCGGGGCAGTAAAATCCTTGCTGGACGAAAGACTGATGGAGGGAACAACCGTGGCAAGAATCTGCGCCCTGCTCATGATGTCCGTGGCGGCGGCCATCGTGCTTATGCCACAACCTGCGTTCGCCGCGCCCGATTCGGCAGGGACGTCCTTGCTGGCCGATCTGGCCAACCCCAAAACGTTCACCGTCGGGCGCGAATCCAGCTACGACCCCACCGGCGGCAACGCTGATGGCCGCCACGACACCCCCATGCAGCCCGGCGAAACCCGCACAATTGCCGATATCAAAGGCCCCGGCGCTATTACGCATCTATGGTTCACTATCGCTTCAAAAGACCCGCAATACCTCAAAAACATTGTATTGCGCTTCTACTGGGACGGCGAGGAAAACCCGTCGGTCGAGTCGCCCATCGGCGACTTCTTCGGGCTCGGCAACAACCGCGTCTACCAGTACGCTTCGCTCCCCATCCAGATCGGAACCGAGGGCGGCCTCAACTGTTTTTGGCGAATGCCATTCGCCACCTCGGCCAAGATTACCGTCACGAACGACGGCGCCATCCCCTGCACCGCGTTCTACTACTATGTCGACTATCAAAAACTTGCCGCACCGCCTCAGTCCCCGCTGCGGTTCCACGCCCAATACCGCCAGGCATTTCCCTGCCAGGGCAGAGAAAACTATGTCTTCCTCGACGCCACCGGCCAGGGCCATTACGTCGGCGTCAACCTCTCCGTACACAACCGATCGAGCGCCTGGTGGGGCGAAGGCGACGACATGATCTACATCGACGGCGACGAGAAACCCGCGCTCCACGGCACCGGCTCCGAAGACTATTTCTGCGGCGCGTGGGCATACGGCAAGCCGTTCAGCAACCTGTATTTCGGCGCGCCACTCATCGACGGCCAGCACCAGCGCAACGCCGTCTGGAACGTATACCGATACCACCTCGAAGACCCCATCCCGTTCACCAAATCCATCCGCGTCACCATGGAACACGGCCACGCCAACAACCGCGCAGACGACTGGGCGTCCGTCGCATACTGGTACCAGACCGAGCCGCACAAACCATTCAGCCCACTCGCCGAACCTCAAGCGCGGATGTGGACCGAAGCCACCACCTACACCGAAGACTGGGTGCAGGAGGCGGAAGATCTTGCGCCCGTGTTCCAAAACGAGAAGGTCTCGAGCTCGTCTACACTCGAGTGGGGCAACTTCTGGAGCCAGGGCAAACACCTGTTCTTCAACGCCGACGCGCCCGCCGTCTTCACCGCGAACCTACCAACCTATCCCACGGACGCCGGCAATTTCCTGTTCGAGATCTGGTATACGGCCGGGCCGGATTACGGCCAGTGCGAGTTGTGGCTGAACGGCCGGATGATCGGCGCCTGGGACGGCTACAACGCCGGGGCCATGGCGCGCAAAAAGCTCGATACAAAGTTGCCCGGTTCAATAAAACCGTCAGAAAACGTGTTGGAAGTTCGTATAACCGGCAAAAACCCCGCCTCGACGGGTTACCTCGCCGGCTTCGACTGCTATCGACTTACACCACAGTAGCGAAAAACGGGGACAGCCACCTCTTTCGGCAGTTTGAAAAAGGTGGCTGTACCCGCTTTTCGCGGCCCCGCTTTTCGCGCACTACATGGGAAGAAAAGAACATGAAAAAACAATTGCTCATCCTCGTCGCTGCCATCCTCACGACCCTCTCCGCCCTCGCCCAGCAGCCACCCGACGTCGTCCTGCAAAAAGACGTCGTCTACGGCCATGCCGACGGCGTAGACCTGCTCCTGAACCTCGCCAAACCCGCCGGCGCGGATGCCCCGCTGCCCACCATCGTCTACGTCCATGGCGGCGGCTGGGAGGCCGGTAACAAAGACGAGTCCGAGCCCCTGATCCGCCTGCTCGCATCCTACGGGTACGCCGCCGTTTCCGTCGGGTATCGGCTCACCCCGGCCCACAAATGGCCCGCTCAAATCCAAGACGCCAAATGCGCCGTCCGCTACCTCCGCGCCAACGCCGCAACACTCGGCATCGACCCCGACAACATCGGCGCAATGGGCGATTCGGCCGGCGGCCATCTCGTCTTGTTGCTGGCCCTGATGGACGGCACAGGGCCGTTCGACGAGGGCGGGGGCAATCCCGGCCCCTCGAGCAAAGTCAAGGCAGTCGTGAACCTTTTCGGGCCGACCGATTTCACGTCATGGCAGTTGCGACCGCTTGGTCTGGTGGAAATTCGGCGCGGGTTCGGCAAGAGCTTTGACGAACTGCTCGTGGATCTTGTAGGTACGGCCGACCGCTCTGCGGCCGTCATGAAAGAAGTGTCTCCGGTGACCTATATCGATGCCGGCGACCCGCCCGTCCTCACCTTTCACGGTGACAAAGACCCGCTGGTTCCGGTGGACCAGGCGCACATCCTCCACCAGGCCCTCGATAAGGCCGGCGTGCCAAACAGGCTCGTCGTGGTAGAAAAGGCGGCTCACGGTTGGGGCGGCGAGAAGTACGAGAACACCCTGCGGCTCACCCGCGAGTTCTTCGACAAGCACCTCAAAGGAATTGCGGCCGCCGCCCCTTGAACACCTACGCCTGCAACACCGCATAATGCGCCAGCGAGCATGCCGTAAGCGCTTCGGTGTTATACCCCCCTTCAAGCACCGACACCAGCCGGCCTCGAGCCAGATGCTTCACTTGCCGCGTCATCCGCGCGAAATCTTCCGTATCGAGCCGTTGCGATCCCAGCGGGTCCAGCCGGTGCGTGTCAAACCCCGCCGAAACCAGCACAAACTCCGGCTTGAACTTTTCCAACTCCGGGATGATGTAATGCCCAAGCGCCTCGTGCCATTCCCGGCCACCCGCACCCGGATGCATCTGGATGTTCAGGATGTTATTGAACGCGCCGCGTTCCGACGGCCAGCCCGTCCCCGGGAACAGCGGGTGCTGGTGAATGCTGGCGAAGTACGCGCCCCGATCGTTGTAAAACGCCTGCTGCGTCCCGTTGCCGTGGTGAACGTCCCAGTCGACAATCGCGATCCGCGAAATGCTCGCTTCCTGCAACAGCCATTTGCCCGCCACCGCAAGGTTGTTGAACAGGCAGAAACCCATTGCCCGGTCTTCCTCGGCATGATGACCCGGCGGGCGCACCGCGCAATACGCATTGTCGATCTTCCCCTCGAGCACCGCCTTGCACGCCGAGATCACCGCGCCCGCCGCCAGCAACGCCGCGTCCCACGATCCCGGCCCCATCTGCGTGTCCGGGTCTGGATACACCTCATCATTCAGGCAGACTTCCTCGATCGTGTCGATATGGCCCGGCGTATGCACACGCAGCAGGTCCTGCCGTGTTGCCGGCGTGATCGGCATGTTCGGAAACGCTATCTGCGCCTCGGCGAACGCGCGCCGGATCGCGTCCAGCCGTTCCGACCGCTCCGGATGCCCCGGCCCCGCATCATGCAACAGCATCCGATCGTCGTAATAAAGGCCGGTCCGCGCCATAATTCCCACCGTTTTGATTTGCTCAAACGGGTAAAAGTATCTCATCCTGCCCCGCGGCACGTCAAATGGCTGCCGGATACGGTTGCCTTGCCCATAAGCCGAGCAGTCCAGTATACTTAACGCGTGAAAACAGTGTCTGCGACACCGGAGTGTTCAAGCTATCGTTTTCCGTTGTTTCTCGCCGTGGTCCTAATTGCGGCGGGTTCCCTTCCCTATGCCTACGGCTACTGGCATGCCCAGCCTAGCGAACGTTTCGTGGGGTTCGTTGGGCGCGCCGTCCCGGCCAACAACGAGTACCTCATGTTTGCCAAGCAAGCCCAACAGGGCCTGTGGTTGTTCGAGAACCGGCTGACGCCGGAGCCGCTCCCCCGGGCGTATTTCGGGCCGGAATGGTGGCTATTTGGCCGGGTAGCGCGTTGGACGGGGCTTCCGCTGATTGGCGTTTTCCATTTGCACCGGGCGTTGGCGGCAGTGCTGGTGGTCTTCTCTTGCGCCTACCTGATTTCCCTTTGCCTGCAAACGGGGTTTCAACGACGTTTGGCCCTGGCGCTCATCGTGTTTGGCTCGGGTTTTGGCTGGATCCCGTGGCTTGGGTCGAAATTATATGAACACCTTATGCCCCTGGCTGGCCCACTCTTTGGCGCAAACCTGCCCGCATCGCTGAACCTCCCCCCGGTACTAAGCCGCGACATCGACGGCGTCATGATCTCCAACTATCTGGTGAACATGCCGCACTTCATGCTGGCCGGCGCGTTCATCGTATTGACCTACGCCTTTCTCCTCGCCGCTGAGCGAGACGGCGTGCAGCGACGTGGCTATTTTATCCTCAGCGGTCTGTGCGCCATGATTCATTTGCTCATACGGCCGTACGCGTTTCCCGAGATTTGCCTCGTGTACGCTCTGTTCTTTGCCTTTATGAGCTACCGCGACGGCCGGTTAAGCTGGGGGCGGTTCTTCAACTACGCAATGATGGCCGTCTGGCTTGTACCGGCGTTGGCCTACTATCTCATTTTGGCGCACACCAACGCGCTGGGCATCAGCGGGTGGGAGCGCAAATCGGGATACTTTTTCGAGTACATCCTCTGGTATGGCCTGCCGTTCGTGTTGCTGGCTTTGTACTTCCAGGGGCTGGGATACCACCGCCGGATGACGCAACCTCAATTGCTGATGACGTTGTGGTTCTGCGTGGCGTTCTTCCTGGCCCAGTTGTACCCGTACTTCAAAGCCGGAGAAGAAGCGGCCCTGTTCCCGTTCGTGGTGGTTCCCGCGGTGCTGGCGGTGGATGTCCCATTGCGGCGGTTGCATCGGTGGGTGATGCAGGGCCGGTTGTGGACGCGGTTTGGCGCGCGCAGGATGTCGCCGCAGACCTTCAAATACGCGGCGGCAACCACGTTGGTCGTATTCTGCTCGTTCTCCAGCCTGGTCTGTTATGGCCGTATGTTTACGCGCCTCGATTCCAACCACTATTCTTATTACGTGAGCGACGACCTGTACGAGGCGTTCATGTGGCTGGATGCCAAGAGTCAACCCGGCGAGGTCGTGCTAACCGGGCTGGAAACCTGCCCTTTCATCCCGCGATACGCCCAAAACAAAGTGTTTACCGGCCAGGATATGCTCACCTCGAATTTTAGCGAAAAAAACCGGCTTCTGTGGCGATTCCTGGGGACTCGCGGTGACGACCAGTTCAAGCGCGAGTTGGTCAAGCAGTTCAACATTCGGTACGTTCTGATGGGCCCTCGCGAAAAAATGCCTGACGGCATAGTCCCTTCCGATTACGCGTGGCTCCAGCCGGTCTTTTCGCGCAAAACCGTCACGTTGTACAAAGCGGCCCTGTGATAACTGTCCCGCGTTTGACAGGACAACTTTAGGCGAGGCAACCTTTCTGTGTCCGGCGCTGGAATTTCCATTTAGGTATAAGCCACTCCCAACCTTTGAGAAAAGACGTGAGTGATACACCCGCGGCATGCGTGGCCTGTGGCGGGCTCGCCGGGTTGGTCCAACGGGCGCTTCAACTGATCAACCGTGCCGGCTGGCGCCTGTTCGAACGGAGATGGCCGCTGGTAATCGTCCATATCTCCGTGTTTAAAAAAATGTGACCTCCAACAACACTGCCACTCCGCCCTTTTCTTCAGGTTCAATCGCTTTTTGACACAAGCCTTGTACTGTGCTAGATTGTCCGGGCGGTTTTGGCACTTGGTCAGCAGGGCGGTCCGTTTTGGAGGTGGGCCCCTCGAAATAAAGTGCAGGGAATGGGTCCGTGCACGCGCGCGTATTACCGACTGGGAGAAAAAAGCAATGGCGGAATCACTTCAGGATTTCTTCGATAAGCTGCAAATCGACCCCCAAAAAACGGCCGGCATGAACGCCACATACCAGTTCGTCGCCACCGGCGATGGCGGCGGAAACTGGAACGTCAAAATCACCAACGGCGACTCCAAGGTCGCCGAAGGTATGGCCGACAGCCCAACCATCGTCCTGACCGCGGTCTCTGCCGATTGGCTGGACATGATGAACGGCAAACTGAACGGGACCACCGCCTTCCTCACCGGCAAACTCAAGATCCAGGGCGACGTCTCGCTTGCCATGAAGTTGGAGAGCCTGTTCAATCTCGGCTAAAATGCCGGGTATGAGTACCGCACGTTTTCCCCGGGGCTTCCGAGCCCCGGGGAACCGCTCCCGCGTTGATACACGGCCCGCATCCCGTACTGCGGTCCATCAACGTCTTGGATCTTTCCCCAGAAGGTGCTTGGGACAATTGAGACAAGCGGGACTGCTGAGAACCTCTCCTTCTTCGTCATTTGTCATTTGTCCTTTGTCTTTTGTCCTTTCTGTGGTGTTGTTCGCCTTCGGCCTGTTCTCATGCCACAAGCCCGGCGTCATCCCCGCCCAAACCCGCCGCGACGTCGCGATCACAACCGCCGACGGCGTCTCGCTGGCCGCCACGATCTACCCCGCCGGACCCAACGCGCCGGGCCTCGTGCTGGTCCACGCGCTCGGCTCGACGCGCCAGGCTTGGGACCGTTTCGCGCAGAAGGCGCAACAAGCCGGGTACAGCGTTATCGCGTTTGACATCCGCGGCCACGGACAAAGCACCTCCCAAAACGGGAGCGAGATCGCGTATCGGACATTTAGAACCAAAGACTGGCTTGGCGCAATCAACGACATCGACGCCGCCAGAACGTTCCTCATCAACAGCGGCGCCGATGCCAAAAACACCGTCGTCATCGGCGCAAGCATCGGCGCAAACCTGGCACTGAATTATGCCGTCAAACACATCGACGTCCCCGCCATCGTCATGATTTCGCCCGGACTCGACTACAAAGGCCTCACGACCCGCGCCAAACTCCTCGAGTTCGGCGAGCGCCCGGTGCTGCTCATGACGTCTACGGGCGATTCCTACTCCGCCGCCTCGTGCAGCACGCTCAAAGGTTATGCCCCCGGCCATTGCGAACTCCGCGAATACGCCGGCACCGCCCACGGCACCGACCTGCTCGATACGTCCCCCACCGCGCTCGAACAAATCTTCGTCTGGCTAAAACCCATCATCGGCCCATAAGCGAAAAACGGGGACTGGCTCGCTTTTTCCGGTAGTTTGGAAAAAGCGTGCCTGTCCCCGCTTTTCGCGACCCTATTTTCATCGTTTACAGGGGAAGGCAAAGCCTCATGACCAACTGTCCCCCTCTTTTCGCAAGGGATCCGTTGTGGTGCGGGCGTCTCGCCTGCACGGGCTACTGTCAGTTCACAACCCTGTGCCGGTACCGGCCGCCCGACCGGGCGCTGCCGCCATGCGTGCCGAGATCGAGCAGCACGCCAATGACGACCAGCACGAGGCCCAAGCCTCGAGTGCCGCCCATAGCGTTCATGGCAATCGCGTACGCGCAGGTCGTATAGGGCAGGAATATGAAACCCAGCAGCGGCCACAGGTACGTCTCAAACGCCGTTGACGTATATCCGACGAGCCACATGATCGCGAGCGTCCCGCGCGGGAAAAGCAAAGCCAATATGCCCAGGCAGCAACCCACTTCACAACCTCCTCATTCCCCATCGTTAACAGGCGCGGAATACAGAATATTCGGCCCTGCCGCCGCGCCAGCCTACAACAGGAAGAAATACCCGATCACGACCAGCGCCAGCGCAATCCGGTACCAGCCGAACACCTTGAAATCGTGGCGCTGTATGAACTTCATCAGCGCCGCAACCACCGCCAGCGCCACCAGGAAAGACACCACCGACCCGACGCCCAGCACCGCCCACTGCACCGCGTCGAAATGCAGACCGCGTTTCGCCACCGTATACGCCGTCGCGCCCGCCATCGTCGGGATCGCCAGGAAAAACGAAAACTCCGCCGCGGCTACCCGGCTCGACCCCAGCAGCATCGCGCCGATAATGGTCGCCGCGGACCGGGACGTGCCCGGGATCATCGCCGCGCACTGGATCAGGCCGATGAAGAACGCTGTCCGGGCCGGGATGTCGCGCGCCGTCGCAAACCGGCCCGGCCGATGGCGTTGCTCGAGCGCGATCAGCACGATCCCGCCAACCAGCAGCGCCGCCGCCACCGTCCCCGGGTTGAACAGGTTCGCCTCGAGGAAGTCGTCAAAAAGCGCCCCGAGCACCGCGGCCGGCAAGAACGCCAATACGATCTTCAACCACAGGCCAAACCGCGCCCGCCGCTCGCCTGCCTCAGGGTGAAACGGCCAAAGGGCCTTCCAGAAGTACAGAACCACGGCAAGGATCGCCGGCAACTGGATCATCACGATGAACGCGTCCGTGAAATCCGCGTCGGAACTCAGTTGGACGAGCCGGTCGAGGAGGATCAAATGGCCCGTGCTGCTGATGGGAAGAAATTCTGTGATCCCTTCGACCACGGCCAGCATAATCGCTTTGACAAAAACCACTGAACCAGCGCTCCAGATAAGACTCAACCATTTTAATGTAACTTACTCTTGGGCGCGAAAAGCGGGCGAAAAGCGGGGACAGACACGCTTTTTCCAAACTGCCGGAAAAGGCGTGTCAGTCCCCGTTTTTCGCGTTAGTTTGGCAGAATCATTTGTTGTAAGCAAAAGTTGAGTTTGTCTGGGCATGAATTTAGTGGAACAAGGGTGATTTGATTGACAGACTTTGCCGATATGGTGCTATAACTGCGAAAACTGCCGGGGTGCGGGAGGGATAGGCCAAATGGGACGTATGGGTCGTATGGGACCTATGTTTGGTTGGGGCCGACGGGCCGGACGGCTGTAGGCGCGGGTCGCATCCGGCGGGATGTGCGCGGGCGGGGAGGCGGCGCCTATAATGGGCCGAAAAAGCGCGGGAGGTACGGGGCGATGAAGATTGCACGGATTAAGCTGGGAGACGGGCAGATTGCGTGGGTGGCGCAACAGGCGGATGGCGGGCTGCTGCGGATTCACGGGGACCCGCTGTTCGGGCAGTCGATGCCGAGCGACGAGAAGGTCGAGGCGGCGGAATGGCTTCCGCCACTCGAACCGCGGGTGATCATGTGCATTGGCCGCAACTATGCCGAACACGCCGCGGAAGGGGGTTCGCCGCCGCCCGAATACCCGATCCTTTTCATGAAAAACCCGCACGCGGCCATCGGCCACATGCAGCCGGTGCGGATCCCGGGCGTGTGCGAGGACGAAATCGATTATGAAGGCGAGTTGGCCGTCGTGATTGGCCGGGCGGCCCTCGACGTGCCGCGGGAAAATGCGCTCGACTATGTGCTGGGTTATTGCGCGGCCAACGACATCTCGGCGCGCATCTGGCAGGAGAAAAAAGGCGGGTCGCAATGGTGCCGAGGCAAAGGGTTCGACACGTTTGCGCCGCTCGGGCCAGTGCTGGTGACTCAAGACGAGTTGCGCGACCCGGCCGGCCTCGCCATCCGCACCACGCTCAACGGGCAGGAGGTCCAGAACAGCAACACGTCCAAGATGATTTTTGACGTGCCCGCGCTGATCGCGTTCCTGTCGCAAGGCACGACCCTGCTGCCGGGGACCGTCATCCTGACCGGCACGCCCCATGGGGTCGGCTGGGCAAAGACGCCAAAACTGACGTTGAAACCGGGTGATACGGTGACGGTCGAGGTCGAAAAGATCGGAAAGCTGATCAACCCGATTCTGTAATTGCCGATTGTCGATTTCGTAATTGCGGATTGCGGAACGCTTGCTTCGTCGCCACGAGTGCGGGTTACAAGAAGGGACAAAAGGGACGTAAGGGACATAAGGGCATAGGTTCATCGCCACGCACTTAAGCGGTTCAAGCCAAAACTGCACAAAAAGGGGACACCCCACGCACAAAGCGCGCTGAGAAGCGCGGCCGGGGGCCGTCCCAACGGCTCCGCAATCTGCAATTACTTGCTCTTTTCGGCTTGAACCTTCTTGAGTCCTTCGTGGTAGCCGGGCATGTCTTCGAGTCGGAGTGTGATGAGGTAGTGGATGCCGAATGGGAACATGGGCGGGGACATGGATCGCATTTTTGGCGATGGGCCTCGGCCTTCGAACCTGAGGGTGTGTTTGCCGGGTTCGAGTACGTGGGTGTCGAGGCTGACGAGTACGGGGTCCATGCCGTCGGCGATGAAGTCTCTGGGTGCGCCGATGGGTTTGCCGTCGATGAAGGATTGATAGAGGCCGGACATGAGCGAGTGGATGATGACGGCGCTGAGAGCGTAGTGGCCTTTTTCGGGGGTATCGAAATCCAGCTCGATGGACGCGTCGGGCTTGCCTGAGATGTACTGGACTCCATCGTTTTTTGTCAGCAGGCCGGGCGGGTTGACGCGGACCTCGAGGTTCTTGGCTTCGATGACTTTGTAGGGCGGTATGCGTTGTGCGGCGGGCGGGAGCGGGTCGAGCCCGGCCGCGGGGGTCTGGTACCAGTAGGCGACGCTGCTGATCCAGTCGAACCGGTCGAGGAACCCGCCCTGCTCTTCGAGGCCGTCGGTGAAGATGCTGCCTTTGTGTTCGATCTGGACTTTGATCGATTTCTTGAATGGGACGGGGTCGGGGATGTGCCAGCGGTATGCGGTGACGCGGTCGCCGGCATAATAGCCGTCCCAGACGGACACGCCGTAGTATGGATTGTTGATGCGGCGGAAACCCCATGCGTCGTTGAAGTAGTCTTCGGAGCCGGTGCCGCTGAGCGACGGATACGATTCGCCGTCGACGTAGAATCGGTCGTCGCCTTCGCCGAACCAGCCGTTTTCCATCTGGAGCACGTTGTAGAGTGTGCCGGCGTAATGGCCCCTGCCGGCGGTATCGAGGATGGTGTAGTCGCCGGGTTTTGCGGGAAACTCCTGGCGGTATGCGGCATGGAAATAGAGCGTGTCGGGCGTGAGCGCGTCGTGTTTTTCCCAGTCGACGTAATAGTAGAACGAGTCGCAGTCGTAGACGTCGGACTCGTTGGCGACGGTGATTCTCGCGCTCTTGAGGAACGGCATGCGCCAGTAGGAGACGCGGGCGCGGCCGTTGGACGTTACGCAGGCGACGGCGGAGGTGTAGTCGATCATGGCGCCATGGCCGATCCCGAAGAAGTCGCCCAGCGGGACCTGGACGCTGGGTTTGTCCGCGCCGTCCCAGTATGCGCGCAGGACGAGCGACCGCCCGTGAAACGGGTCGTTTGAGCCAATCGTACACCAGACGTGCGAGATCACGCCGGGGCCTTCGAGGTCGGCGATCACGAGCGTCTGGCCTTTGTCGATGCTGCGTGCGTCGCCGTTCTTGGCGAGGTCGGGGTTGGCACTGCTTGAGCGTTTTGCGACAAAGTCTTGCGCCCGGGTGAGGGCATCGAGCTGGTCCGCCACCGCCGCCGCAGTTACAAGAACACTCATTGTCACTATGACGATCAACCTTCGCATTCTCGACCTCCTCTTTGGGTCCAGGCCGTGCCCCGCCTCAAAAACACCGACGAACACGGACTGACACCGACAAATATAAGGCGCAGTGGCCTTTCCCAATCAAGCTGTCCTTTTAACTACCACAGCGCGCGGCGTTGATCCGGCGCGGGCTGGAAGACGCGGCTGAGAGCCGGCGCCTACTTTACCAGTTCGTCGAGCGCGTCTACGAGTTCGCGGAGGCGTTGCATGGCGGCGTCGACGGGTTCGGGAGTTTCGAGGTCAACGCCGGCGTTGCGGAGCAGGTCGAGCGGATAGTTTGAACCGCCGCTGCGGAGGAAGGCCAGGTATCTGTCGCGGGCGGCGGTATCTCCCGCCAGCACCTTGTGCGAGAGCGCAATGGCCGCGGAAAGGCCGGTGGCGTATTTGTAGACGTAGAACGCGTGGTAGAAATGGGGGATGCGGAAACACTCGAGCGACAGGGGTTCGTCGATGCGGAACCGGTCGCCGAAATATAGAGCCAGCAGGGCTTGGTACTGTTCGCGAAACCAGCCGGCGGTCAGTGGTACGCCTTGTTCGGCGGCTGCGTGGATGATTTTCTCGAACTCGGCGAACATCGTTTGCCGGACCAGCGTCAGTCGGATTTCGTCGATCTCGCGGTTGATCAGGAATGCGCGCGTTCTATGGTCTTTGGCTTTTTGGATGAGCGCGTGGTTCAGGAGTTGCTCGTTAAACGTCGATGCGACTTCGGCCACGAGGATGGCGTAATGGTAATCCTGAAAGGATTGGGAGCGGGCGCTGTAATACGTGTGCATCGAGTGCCCGGCCTCGTGCGCCAGCGTGAACACGTCGTCCAGCACGGTTTCCTTGTAGTTCATCAGGATGTACGGCGGGCCGCTGTAGCCGCCGCTCGAGAATGCGCCGCTGTGTTTCCCCGCGTTCTCGTACCGGTCGACCCACCGCCCGCGCAACCCCGCTTCGAGCGTTTTCACGTAGTCGCCGCCCAGCGGTTCGAGTGCCTCGCACACCATCGACACCGCGCGGTCGTAGGAAATCCGTTTTTGCAGGCCGCTGACAATCGGCAGGTACGTGTCGTAAATGTGGAGGTCGCGCAGTTTCAATGCTTTCCGCCGCACCTCGAGGTACTTGTGGTTCGTCTCAAGGTTGGCGTGAACGGCTTCGATCAGGTTGTCATAGACGCTCGGCGGCACCTTGTCCGCAAACAAGGCCGCTTCAAGCGCAGACGGGAAATTCCTGGCCCGGGCCGCGTAGATGTCTTGCAGGACGGATGCGTTCAAGGTCGCGCCCACAGTATTCTCATGGCCGGTATAGACGGAGTAGAACGTGTCGAATGTGTTTTTCCGGACGTCGCGGGACGGCGATTCGAGCAGCGTTCTGAACGACCCGTGCGTCAACGCGATGGACCGGCCTCGGTCGTCTTTGACGGTTCCGAACTTAAGGTCGGCGTCGTTGAGTTGCTCGAAGATGCGCTGTGTGGACTCGGCCACTTCGCCTTGCATGGCCAACAGGCGCTCTTCTTTCACCGAGAGGATGTGCGGTTTGTACCGCAGCAGCTTTTCGATCTGGAATTTGTACGGTTGAAGGTCTCTGCTCTTCAGAAACACGTCCATTTTCTTGCGGGGTATAGCCTGGATTTCGGGTGCAATGAAACTTGCGGCCTCGCCGGCCCGTGTCGCCAACCGCATGTACCTTGCCATCATCCCCTGATAGGCGCTGTTGGCGAGATCCTGGGAATAGTTGAGGTGGGCGTAGTTGCCCAGCCGCTCGGCCTCCTTTTCAAACCGCACCTGGAGGTCGTAACAATCGCGCAGGTTTTGCGCCGACTCCGCCAGCTTCCCGCGGAACCGTTCGAACAGGGGCATTTGCCGCTCGAGCCGCTTGAACGATTTTTCCCAGGCCGCGTCGTCGGGGTAGAGCGGCGTCAGGTCCCACGTGTTACGGGGATCAACCTCGTTTCGTAACGGTGCACGGTTCGTTTTGGCCATCTTTCTTTCCTTCCGCGATTTGAGGTGAATGCATGAGTATAGCAAATGATAAACGCGGAATGCGGAACGATCGGGCCGATCGGACCGATCGGACCGATCGAGGGTTTGGGGGCGGCTGCAGACAGGATTGAGACCGATGGGACACGCAAACGGTCGTCAACAACTATTGGGGCGGTTCTTCAGTCAATCGAGCAGGATGTCGCCGTGCCGTGTTTTCAACGTGACGCGGTAGGGTCCTGTACCGGGTTTGGTGAACTCTTCGAAATCTTTTTTCTTGTTTCCGGTGAGCGGAATTGAGGAACGGACGACCCCGAACTCTGCGGTAGCGGTGAGCGTGGCGTCGGTTTCAGGCGGCAACAGGATGCTGATGTTGCCCTGCTCGGCGGTGACGGTATAGTTGCCGCTGATCCCGTCAAACGAGATGATCCTGACGTCGCCGCCGCTGTTGGTTGCTTCGATTTCGGCGTGCGGGGCTTCGATGACGGTTTTGCCCTCGATGCACGTGGTGGTCATTTTACCGTAGACGTTTTTCATGGTGACATGGCCGAAATAGGCGGTGGCGGTGACCGGCCCGGCGCATTCGGCAACCTGGATGTCACCTTTCTGGTTGGCGAGGTCGAGCAGGCCTTTGACATGCTCGACGGCGACGGACCCGGCTTCCTGGCGGGCCACGACGTTGCCGCCGATCCCGTCGATGGCCGTATGGCCGTTGGCGGCCTGCACGTCAAGCGAGACGGTGCGCGGGCATTCGATGAGGATGTCTATCTTGTACGACGTGCAACCGAGCGCCGCCATGTTATCTTTGACGGCGGTGGTGAGCGTGAGGCCCGTGTCCGTTGTCAGGATGGCGGCATCCAGCGCCTGCAGCGCGGCGCGGACGTTGGCCTGGCTCTGTACGCGCACGAATTTGGTGGTCGTGAGGTGGGTCTGGGTGTCGTCGACGCCCGTGATGCGGATATCGCCGGCAACGGCTCGCACGGTGATTGTGGCCTGTTCAGGCAATGTGTATGTCTGCGATGCGACTTCCTTGAACGGCTGATAATCGGGCAGCACGCCCGATGCGGCCGGCAACTGCCCCTGGCCTGCCGCCTGGATCAGGATGGGCGCAAACGTTGTGCGCAGGACGATTTGCTGGCGCGATTCCATACTTGGGCTTCGGGCGATGGTGACGTTGCCGTGGGCGGCGCGGGTTAAGTCGAGGTCCGACTCGATGCTGCCGAACAGGACGGTCGCCTCGAGATCCGGCACAACGTTTTCCGTCAGTTGCAGGTAGACGGGGCCGCTCTCGCACGACACTTCAGTGTCGCTTTCCACACCCAGGCCGCGCAACGCCACCGACCCCCAGAAGTTCTTTATCTGCAGGACCCCGGCGATGTCGGCAAACTCGGCGCGGGCGTAGTGCAGGTCGAACGTGCCGCCCTGCCGGAGCCCCTGTGCCTGCACGGGAAACTCGCCGCGGCTGCGCACGTGCACGCTGCCCGAGCAGTTGCGCAGGGATACGGCCCCGTACCGCGAGTCGACCGCCACGGCCCCGCCGATCCCCGTCAGCAGGGTGTCGCCGAAATCGTTGCGAACGGTGATCCCGACGTTTCTGGGAATCGTGACGACGTAGTTGACCTCGATGCTGGGCTTCCCCTGGCCGTCGCGCAGGTCGGGCAGCACGGTTCGTACCTCGGCCAGCTTGTCGGCGCTTGGGGCGCCGTTTTGGGGCGGGGTGACTCGGATCTCGACGCCTTCGGCAATTTCGGTTGCGAGGGTGCTGGTTTCCGCGGCAACCGATATGGCCGCAGCAATCCTGACCACCTGGTTGTCCCACGTCGAGACCCGGACCTCGCCGGCGCCGAACTCGTTGCCAATCGAAATCACGGCACCAGGCGACACCGGATAGGCTTCTTCAAACTCGCGCCGGACATTGAACCCGCCCGATTCCTCGACATCGCCAAAACCCAGCCCCGGCCCGATGACGTCCAAGGCCTTTTCCCCAACCAAATCCAGCAGGCGCGGCACGTCTTCAAACAGGCTTCCGACCCGATCCATGATGCCCTGATCGCCGTCGGCGCGCGCGTCGCCGGGCAAGAACGCGGCCGCGGCCAATATGAGGGCCGCAGGAATCCGTAGCCGCGATTTCGGGTGGGGCGTCATGTGTAACTCGCTTTATTCCAACAGGTTAACCAGCGAAAAGCGGGGAGGGCGGGAATCATAGCGATGCACGTATCGGCGCTCAAAGGCTCCGTTCGACATATAGTGCCTTCAGGGTCTGAGCCTGCCGCTGAAGGTGGGACCCGATCATGCGGCTTGCACGGGCGCATCCGGGGTTTCGCTCGAGGGCCGCTCGGGCCGCCTCGATGTCCGCCCCGAGAGCCTGCGCCGCCCGGCGGTATTCGATTTCCCAGGGGCTGGGCGGCGTCTTCGGCTGGAAACTCAGGGCCGCGACAAGCGTCTGCACTTCCGCCGCCGCCTGCCGGAGCGTCTCCGGCGATATGCCGGCATCCGCCGGGGTCGTCTGCGGCTGCCGAACCGCCGCATGGACCGCCGCATCGTCCGTTGAACCGTCGCTCAGTGCCGCTCCAAAACACACCGCCCCGACAACAAGGATTCCGGCGGCATACGAGAGGCCTTTAGCAATGCTCGCAAGTGCTTGGCGGCCCCGGCGGTGCTCGAGCAGGCTGCGTTCGTTCTGGGCGGCCAGCAGCAATTCGCGGGTAAAATCGGGGGTTGGCTCGAGTTCGGGCGCGCTGTGGATGAACTCGAGCGAACTCCGCATTCCGTCGACGTCGGCCTGGCAAGTTTTGCACCCTGCAACATGCCCGCCAATCTTGACCGAGAGCGCCCCGCCTTTGCCCGCAAGGCTCTCGGCGTATATCATCAGTTCATTTTTTCGCGGATGTCTGCCCATAGTGCGCTATTAACCTTTCACATACTCTCGGAACCGTGCCAGCAACGGCCGTAACGCCCGCTCGGCACGCACGACCCGCGATTTAATAGTCCCGACCGGCGTGTCCGTCACGGCGGCAATTTCCTCGTAAGACAAGTCCTGGAAACGTCTTAGGACAAACGCTTCGCGCTGATGCCCCGGCAAATGCGTCAGCGCCAAGTTGACTGCCTCCGTAACTTCCCCGCGCTGGAACGCCGTCAGGACGCACGCCCGCTCGTCGCTGATCGAGTCGAGCGGGTCGAATTCGTCATGTTCCCGGGCGCCGCTGCGCCACAACGAGGAAACGCTGAACAGTTTAGGACGCCGCTTGGCGCGCAGCCATTCTTTGGACACGATGTTTGAGGCAATTGTGTAGAGGTAGGTGGTGAACTTTGCGGTGGGCTCGTATCGGCCGGCGTTACGGACCAGCGCCAGGAAAACTTCCTGGGTCAACTCCTCGGCCACCTGCCGGTTCTGCACCATGCGGTACATGTAGTTCAGGACGCCCTTCTGGTGGCGGTGAACCAATTCCACAAACGCTTCCTCGACCCCTTTGCCGTGCTCGAGCATGAGGTCTTCATCGCGCCATTCCGACAGCGGAAATCCCGCCGGGCCAACTACCCGGAAGGGTTTTCCGCGAAAACCGGCCGCTTTTGTCTTTCCTTCCGCCATCGTCTCTTGGTCATCCCCAAACCCGGCCAACTTGCTTCTCCCTACTACATTATAATGCCCCACGACTCAAAAAAGTTTCACGGCGCGCGTCTTAGGGCCGTTCCCAAACTACCTTGGCAGACTCTCGATCAGACAGGGTATCATTGCGGGCGGGTGGTGTCAATAGATTACGTCTACCGCAGACCGGCTGAGAATCTTAACAGCGTCTTGCTAAATTACACGCGGGCTTTCTTACTGTTGCTAATTTTTGTTTTGTGCTTTATTCTTGATATGAGAACGTTTGTTGGGAACCTGGCTTGGGGAACGTGTATGTGGGGAAAACCTTCAGAGAACACGCCGCGTTAAGGTACGGCCTTATATGTTGGGTGTCAGTCGCCGTTAGTTTTTGCTTGACCCCGGCGCTAGCGGAGGTGATTCCAGTAGCTCCGCCGTCGATCAGGGGCCAGACAAACCCGATAACGACCGGGGGTGGAATGGAGAATACGTCAGTGTGTTTATAAAATGGAGCAATTAGTCCAGCCGCCATTCTTGGAGGATTCATGGTAGACATCAACATCACCTATACGGGTGGCCTGCGCTGTCGCGCGGTCCACGCGCCCAGCGGAAACACCCTCATTACGGATGCGCCCGTCGACAACAAGGGAAAAGGCGAAACGTTCTCTCCGACCGACCTGGTGGCTACGGCGTTCGGCACCTGCCTGGCGACTATCATGGGCATCATCGCCGACCGGGAGAAGATCAACTTGACGGGAATGGACGTCCACGTCGTCAAAGAGATGACGACAAGCCCGCCGCGCCGGATAGCACGCCTCGCGACGCGCGTTACCATACCGTGCGCGCTGACGCCCAAACAAAAGGCCAAGTTCGAACACGCGGCCAAGGCGTGTCCCGTCGCGCAAAGCCTGCATCCCGGCGTCGAAACCCCGATCAAGTTTGTCTACCCCTGCTGAAGCCCTCTACCCAAGCGCCGAAGGCCGACTTCGCCGAAGTCGGCCCAATCAACGCCCGAGACTACACTGGCCCGTCTAATGCTATTGTACAACATGTAATGGTGAGGCTACAACAAACGGTGCAGGGTAGCCTCTAGTTGTCCTTGTCGGTTTTTTCCGCGCTGGTGACACGCCTAACCCACAACATCGGCGTTGGGGAAAAGCTGATATCAAGGATACTAATCGCCAGGCTATCTCGGGGCGGGTTCCGGCGCCTCCACAGGGGCTTTCTTCGCCTTCCGCACCACGTGGGCGATCAGGACCAGCGCGGTGAACGCCGCCACGACGCCTATCCCGGCCCAGCGGGTCTTGGTCCAGATGGACCAGATGCTCCCGAACCCGGCGAGGCCCGCCGCAATGGCCATAAGGAGATTCCAGACAACGCGCGACACGCCGCGCGGCAAATCGGCGCCAAGGAGCTTTTTCTGGTTCATCAGCAGGAAAAACGAGAGATACGCGACGGGGAGCAGCGTCATACAGAACACCGAGGTCGGTATGGCGAGGTACATCATGGCGTCTTTCCAGAACAGCGTGCCGACCAGCCCCAGCGAAACCAGTGCGCCACCGCAAAACTGAGTCCAGCCCCGCGGCGGGCGGTTGAGCAGTTCGCACACGCACAGGGAGTTGATCAACATCAGCATGGTGGCCGCGCCGAGACCCATCCCGAGCACGCCAAGGCCGAAAATGTACCGGGAGATCCGGTCGCCGGTCAGCGGGGCGAGCGCAGCCGACAGGTTAAACGCGTCGCGCCGCACCAGCATGGCGGCCATCCGCCGGTCGGCGAGGGGCAATGCCTCGAGTTGGGCCGCCTTCTGGTCGGAGGGGAGTTGGGCAACCTCCTGCGGGTCCATCTCGAGTTTGAGCCGGCCTTCGAGCAGCGAGTTGTAGCCAGCGACGAGGTTTTGCGCGGGCGCGATGGGCCGGCCTGCGGCATCGGTCTCGCCCAGGAAACCGGGGGCCGGCTGGGCGTGGAACTGTGCGGCGGCTGCGATGACGACGCAACTGGTGGCAACGATGAACGGGAAAAACAGGCCCGTCGAGAGGTCGAAAATGGCCAAGCCGCGGAAGTCCCTGTCCCATCCTTTGCGCAGCATCGAGTATGGGAACATAAACGTCATGTTGATGCCGACGGCGGTGGCGGCCGCGGAAATCATGATGTCGCGCTGCTGGCCGACGATCATGCCTGACCAGTAGCGCTGGAACTGCGGGGCGACTTGGCTCAACACCGGCATGAACTTGGCGCTGGGCTCCGAGAACATGCGCAGGTTGGGTATGAACCCGGCCATGTATTCGCGCCACTGGACTGAGCCCGATACCGTGAGCGTTACAACCACGCCGATGAAGCACAATACGATCAGGCCCACCATGCATTTGCACGCGATCTCGTAAACTTTTACGCCACGGCCGCCCAGCGTGTAAAACCCCAGGAACGTGAAGTTGAACGCCAGGATCAGGGCCGCCGCGGCCAGCTTGCCGCCGAACGGCGTCATGGTCGGCGGCCCAAAAACGCCGGGCAGCAGGTTTTGCTGGAACGACGCGATCGCCAGCGAGTACTGGGGCATCGACCACACCAGGTTCGCCGTCATCGACGCCAGCAGCCAGCCCCAGCCGAGGACGGGATTGACGTGTTTGTTGATTGCGCGCAGGGGCCGCTCGCCCGTCGACAGCGTCACGTAAGAGATCGCGCTGAGCATGACGATGCCGGCGATCATAGCCAGGGGCTGGAGCCAAAGAAAACCGAACCCGACCAGCACGCCAAGGTACAGGCTCGACGACAGGCTGCCCCCGCCGAGCGTGATCGCCGACTGCAGCCAGCCCGGCCCCGATAGGCGGACAAACGCCCCGAAGAGCGGCAAGCGCCCTTTCTGACGGGCGCCGACCAGCAGGCGGCGGTCACGCTCGATACGGGGGTTCATCGAAATACCGGAACCGGCTGAATTATTCGTGGCCATTTTTCTGCACCTCGTTTTGCTTACCATACTGGCAGGCTTTTTCCGCCAGATCAAACCGGTTCTTTTTTACTTCCAGCCATGTATCGTTGTATTGTCTGGCCGGGAGATGTCTTATGAAGCACACCATTCTGCTTGTTGGGCCGATAATAATTCTTTCGTGCGCGGTTGCGCTGGGCGCCGACGGCACCGCGGCATTGCGCGCGGCTACGTTTGACGTGGACGCCACGCCGCCGGTCGGCACGCAGCTCGCCTACGACGAGATGGTTGCGTCCTGGGATCTGAGCTTACGTGCGCGCGGAATCGTGCTGCTGGGAAGCGGCGCGCCGATTGTCCTGTGCGCCATCGACTGGATCAACATCGCCAACGAAGGCCACGACGCGTTTCGTAAGGCGCTGGCGCGCGCGGCAGGCACCACGCCCGACCGCGTGGCCGTGCATACGCTCCATCAGCACGATGCGCCCGCTTGCGATTTCTCCACCGAACAAATCCTCCGCGATAACGATCTGGGCTTGAACCGTTACGACGGCGCGTTTGCGCACGAGCTGATCGGCCGGCTTGAGAGGGCGGTGGCTGCCTCGTTGGAAAAGGCGCAGCCCGTGACGCAGGTGGGGTTGGGCAAGGCGGCCGTCTCGGAGGTCGCATCCAACCGGCGCATCCTCGGGCCGGACGGCAAGGTGCGCGCGATGCGGTTCACGGCGTGCGCCGACCCCCAACTGCGCGCGGAACCGGAAGGCGTGATTGATCCGGAGGTGTCCGTGGTGAGCCTCTGGGACGGCGAGGCGCCGGTGGCGGTCCTGAGTTACTACGCGACACACCCGCAGAGCTACTACCGCACGGGCATCGCCAATCCCGATTTCCCCGGCGTGGCGCGTTTTTTGCGGGACCTGGCCGTTCCGTCCGCGCTGCACATCTATTTCACCGGCGCGGGCGGCAACGTCGGCGCCGGCAAATACAACGACGGCTCGAAGGAAAACCGGATGCTATTGGCGGAACGGCTGGCGGACGGCCTTCGCCGTGCGTGGGACGCGACGGTGAAGACAGCGGTAACCGCCGCGGACGTTTCGTGGCACGTCGAGCGCGTTATGTTGCCGGCGGCGCGGCATTTATCGGCCGAACGGATCGAGGCCGAGTTTAAGGAGCGGAAAGAGCCGGACCAACTTTCCGGCAAGGCGTCCGACCTCGCCTGGCTGTGCCGCTGTGCGGAGGGAAGAGGCATCGACGCGTCGTGTCTTGCGCTGGGCAACGCGCGCATCCTGCACATGCCGGGCGAGCTGTTTGTCGAATACCAACTCGCGGCGAAATCGGCGCGGCCCGGCGTGTTTGTGGCCATGGCCGCGTACGGCGACGGCGGGCCGGGGTACATCGGCACCGCCAAAGCCTACGAGGAAGGCGGGTACGAAACCAGCGAGCGCGCAAGCAACGTCGCGCCCGAAGTTGAAACCGTGCTCATGGACGCGATCCGCCGCCTTCTCCAGGATTGAACCGACTGCGCGGGCCGCGCTTACACGTCAACCAACTCGGTGCCCAGCGCGCCTAATTCAACGGGCACGGTTTTCTTGCCCAGCTTGAGCGTCATCGTTTGCGGCTGCTCAGCCAGGTTCCACAACAGCACCTTCTTGGCCGTCGGGTACCACGCGCACACGGCCGGGACGTCCTCGATCACATACGGCACATTGTTCAATTCCGGCAGGATCTGCCGCTTGAATTCAAAAAGTGCCGTCAACTCTTCCGCAACATTGTTCCGCGTGATCAGCTTCGTCCCCGGCGATTGCACGACCCGTGCGTCGAAATCCGTCAGGAACGTCCAACCGTCGCGCGCGGGTTCCGCGGTCACTTCGAACGGCACGCCCGCCGCCAGAAACAGGCTGTAGGGGTTGTCGTTGCCCACCCACCGGCTCTGCTCGCCCCAGTAGTGCTTGAACGGCCCGCGCGGCCGGTGGCCGGCGATTTGGCGGTGGAATTGGGCCTGCTTTTTCATCGCCGGCCCGAGCGTGGCCCAATGTGTCCGCGGAAACGGTGTGATGCCGCTCATGAACATGGTGTTGCGGACATCGCTGATCGTGGAGATGACGAGTTTTGCGGCCATATTCGCTGCGGACAGGCCGTCGGGTGGCCACGCGGTGGTTTCGCTGTACGCCAGATCCGGCGATACGAACCGCCGGTGGAACAGCGAACTGAACAGTTCGTTCGTCTTTCCCTTGACGGGCGCGAACGACTTATCGTCGAACATGAGTTCGCCCACGCGCATGGGCGTTTGGCGGTAGTCGTCGAGCCGTATGCCGGCCTTTTCGGCGCCGAGGTACATTACCATGATGCCGAGCCGGATTTCAGGCGCCGCGGCGGCCTGCTGCGCCCGGAACGAGCCGGTCAGCTCGTCGCACACGTCCGTCAGCCACGCCCGCAGCAGGGGCGTCAGTTCGCGGTCTTTCGCTGCCTGGAGCAGTTCCCCCCACTCCACCTCGCCGTACCCGTGCTTTTGCAGGAAAGCCGCCTTGTGCGCGTCACAAAAACACCCGCCGATGTTGCCGGGGCCGATTGCCAGCCGGAAATCGTCGTCGACGAAAACGATGCCGGGATCGATCTTCTTCAATTGCGCCATGGCCGCCACGTTGAGTTCCGTCCCCGGCGGGTGAAGGCAGACGCCGCCGTGTTTCCGGCCCGCCGCATCAATCCCGAATTGCCATGGCTGAAGGCCGACGTCGGGCATGTAATCGGGGTTTTTCTCGTTGAACGTGGGGTGCCCCAGCGGGATCGTAATGCTGTGGACGGCCATCCCGGCGGCCCGGATTTTAGCATGCCACTCGTTGGTCTCTTCGATCGAGTGGTGCCACGCGCCGCTGAAAAAGCTGGCGGTCCATATGTCGGTGACGCCCGCGGCGCGCACAATTTCGAGTAGCTCCGGGTCAGCTTTGAATGCGTCTATGGACACGGACAGGTTGTAGCGGCGCAGATTGACGTCCGCCTCGTCGCCCGCCGCGCGCCGGCATACCAACCCCGCGGCAACCGCCCCCGCCGCGCCCGATAGAAACCCCCGCCTCGTGATGTGCATGTCTCGCGCTCCGTTTTTGACATTCTAACAGAACCTCATTGCCGTAAGCTCCGAGACCGAGACGCGCACGGGAAAAGCGAGATGGGACCTATGGGACTCATGGGACCTATGGCACGGGCCGGAAAACCGCGCTTTGGAGATCGTCTTTGCAGCGTGGCATAATGCGCGCGTAGCCTGAAGCCGGTGGGAACGGGCTTAAAACGAGACAGACATGTCAGTTGCGGTTTTGGTCATTGTCGCGGCAGGTTTGGGCGCGTTTCTGCTCCGGGGGAAATCGTTCTCGGGTGTGGAAGGCCTGGTTTTCCGGCTGTATACAGGATTCGCCGCCTGTGCCGCCGTCGTACTCGTGGCCGGAAGCGTATCGCTCGGGCTGTCGCAGTTGATCCTCGTTCTCGCCGCGGCCGTGTGGCTCGCGTACGAGATTTTCGCCCGCAAGAAGTCTGAAACGGCGCCGGCTCTCGCCAACAATCCCGAGCCTCTCACCCTGGTCGAATATCTGAGCCTCGCCGCCGTTTTTGGGTCGCTGGGGTTGTCTCTGATCAGCGCATTCGCCCCGGTGACGGGCTGGGATGCGGCCGTGGCGCATGCGGCATTGCCGGCGGACTACGCGCGCGAGGGCCGCATCGGCGTCGTGCCGGGCAATGAGTACTCCGGGTACCCCAACCTGCTGCACGTCCTGTTTGCGCAGGCGTACTACTCCGATGGCGAGATCGGGCTCGGCCTGCTCAACTGGTGGTTTGCCGCCATGGCGTGCGGCGCCGCGTATGCTCTGGGCAGACGCATCCAGGGCCGCGCCTGCGGCCTCATCTCCGCTGCCATACTGGCAACCGCCCCCATATTTGTCGATCAGGCGGCCGCGCCTTCCATCGATCTGGCCTTCGCCGGTTTCACGCTCGCGGCGCTCGCCGCGTTCTGCGCGTGGTCGGATGAACGTCGTGCCGAGTGGCTGCTGGTGGCGGCCGTACTCGCGGGCGCGTCGTGCGGCGTCCGGCACACGGGCTATCTCGTCTGCGCGGTTCTGGCCGCGGCAGGTTTCATTTACGGGCGGCACGAGCGATTGCGCACCGTGGTGTGGTTTTCGTGCGCAGCCCTGATAGCCGCGTCTCCATGGCTGATCCGCAGCGCGGTCGTCACAGGCAATCCGGTCTACCCGTTCTTTGCCTCGGTGTTTGACGGAGCCGTCATGCAACACCGGGACATCACCGCGCTGGCCGCGCATGAGTCCATCAAAACGGTCGGCCTGCGCGATTTTTTGATGTTTCCCTGGAACATCGTGATGCGGCCGGGCATGTTCGACGGCTGGTCGAAATCGCCGGGCGGGCTGGTGCTTATTCTGGGGATACCCGGCCTGTTCGCGGGCGGGAAAAAGGCGCGCCGGCTCGGCCTGTTCAGCGCGCTGGGCGTTACGGCCTTTTATTTTTTCCAGCGGCTGGCGCGTTATATACTCCCGTTTTTTGCGCCGATGATGGTAGTGGGCGCGGCGGGCGTGGTGCGGATGCGATCGCTGCGCCTTGTTACTATCCCCGTGTTGGCGGCCGTGTTCCTGTTCGGCCTGACACTCGCAGGCGGCGCCAACCATTTCAAAATCCGCGCGGCGCTGGGAGTCGAATCGCGCGATGAGTATCTCGAACGAAGAGTCGAGCGATACCCCGCATTCGACTGGATCAACAAACACGTGCCGCCTGAAGACCTCGTCCTCACGCTGGACCGGCGCACCTATTACCTGACTGGCCGGTCGTGGCAGAACGACGAGCCGTTGCGGCGGCTGGCTTCGGCGGATGCGCAGGACCGGCTCGACTGGATGCGCCTTCACGGCGTGAAATGGATCATGGCGCCTGCCAATTACATCAAGGAATCGCCGGGACTGGAAGCACCGTTTCTCGGCATGCTTAAGGAGTGGCGCCACGACCCTCGCCATTACCGGCTGGCCAAGCGTCTCGATTTGCCACGCCCGCGGCGCCGCGGCCGCGAGATGGTCGACATCTACGAGGTCCTGTATGACTGACGCCGCGCCGGCACGGGCCGTGGGCAAAACAATCGCCCGCAACACCGCGTACAACGCGGGGGGCCGGCTGTGGGAGGCGCTGGTCAACCTGCTACTGACGGCGTACATCGTGCCCAAGGTGGGGCTGGCGGCGTACGGCACCTGGGCGCTGGTGGGCCTGTTCACGAGCTATTTCACGCTGCTTGATTTCGGCCTGGGCAGCGGCTTCTCGAAGTACATCGCCCAATACGCCGCAAAACGCGACACCCCCGCCCTCTCCGCCATCGTCAGCACGGGTTTTTTTTTCTATCTCGTGCTCGGCTTCGCCATCGTCGCGGTCGGCTGGCCCTGTATCGACGGCCTGATCCGCCTCATCGGCGTCTTCTATCCCGGCGCCGCGCTGGATTCGGCCAACGCCGCTACCGTAGCCGAGGTGCGGTTCCTGTTGCGGTGGGGCCTCGTGCTGTACGCGGCGTCGACGCCCGTGGCCGCGTTCAGCTCGATTCAGACCGGCCTGCAGCGGATGGGCGTCACCAACGCCATCAGCGTCGCCTCGTCGCTGCTGAAAGTCGCGGCGACCGTCGTGTTTCTCGAACGGGGCCACGGCGTGCGCGGCCTGTTGTACACCAACGGCGTTGTGTTTGCCTTTTTTGCCGTCGCGTGCGTCATCTCCGCGTTTTGGCTGGCGCCCCACCTGCGCGTCTCGCCGGGTAGAATCACGCGGCGGGCGTTTGGCGAACTGTTTTCCTACGGGTGGCGGACGCAGGTGGCGAAACTATCCAACCTGATCCTGTTTCAAACCGACAAGGCCGTCGTGTTCGCCGCGTACGGCGCGTTGGGCCTCGTGGGCGTGTACAGAATCGGCGAGGAGCTTGCCGGCAAAATGCGGCAGGCGCCCGCGCTGCTGCTGAGCGCCATCATACCGGCCGCGTCCGATCTCGATGCGCGCGGCGACGACGAGCGGCTGCGCAGGCTTTATGTCCTTTCGTCGAAATACGTCGCCGCGCTTACCGTGCCGCTGGTCGCGTATCTGGGCGGCGCGGCGGGGCCGCTCATCCGCACGTGGGTGGGCGACATCGACGGCGTCGACACCGCCGCGTGGGTGATGCGCATTCTCGTCGCCAGCTACCTCGCCAACGTCATCCCCGGCGCCGGCGTAAGCGTCGCGCTCGGAAAAGGGCGGCCCGACGTTCAGATGAAAGCCGGCATTATCGCAACAGTGGGCAACATCGGGTTTACGCTCGCGCTTTTGTTGACGGTGGGTTTCTACGGAATCTCCCTCGGCACCTCCCTGGCCATGGCGTTGTCGTGCGCGTGGTTCTTGCGGGCGATGGGCCCCGTGGCCGGGGTCGGCGCGGTCGAAATTCTCCGGCTCAGCCTGCTGTGGCCGGCGGTTGCGTCGTTGCCGGGCCTGGCAGGCTGCATTGCGGGCGAGTTGCTGAGCACGGGTATGACCGGCAGGCTGCCCAACGCCGCCGTCGCGGCGGGCTGCGCGGTGTTTTTCGCCGCAAGCTACCTCACCTTGATCCGGTACACGCCGTTTCTTGACGCGTTCGACGTCGATTTCCTCGCCAACATGCTGCGACTGAAACGGGTCCCCGGGTTCAGCGCGTACGTCCGGAGGATTGGCCGTGCGTAGCGACATCAGCGTGGTCATTCCGTCTTGGAACGGCAAACAGTTGCTGGCCGATTGCCTGCACTCGATCGAATCGCAAACGCTGGGCAGGGTCGACACCCTGGTGGTCGATGACGCCTCGACCGACGGGACCGCCGATATGGTGCGCGAGCGGTTTCCCTGGGCAACCGTGCTGCAGCTCGAACAAAATAGCGGGTTTTGCGCCGCCGTCAACGCGGGGATTGTGCGCACCGCCTCGAATTACGTGTTCCTCCTCAACAACGACATTACGCTGTACCCCGATTGCATCGGACGACTGATGGCCGCCGCGGAACAATCCGGCGCCGCTCTCCTCGCGCCGCTGATCCTCTGGCGCGACCAGCCCGGCGTTATTTACAGCGCCGGCGACAGGCAGCGGGCAAACGGCCGGCCTGAATCCATTGGGTTCATGTCGCCACACGCGGATTTTGCTTATTCTGACGAGGTGTTCGGCGTGAGCGCGGCGGCGGGCCTGTATCGGCGCGAAGTTTTTGATCGCGTCGGCCTGTTTGATTGCCGGTTTGGCACGTATTTCTCCGACAGCGACCTCAGTTTCCGCGCGCGGCTCGCCGGTTTTAAAGCCGTGTTTGTGCACGAGGCGGTCGCGTGGCACGTCGGGTCGGCGAGCCTTGGTGGCAGCACACTCAAACGCACCCGCGAGTGCTGCGTCAACCACGCCCTGCTCGTGATTAAAAACATGCCGGCCCCGCTGCTCGTACGATACGCTCCTGACATCATGCGCGAGCGAATCCACCAGATCCGCAGGCTGTTTTCTGCCGCCAGGGCCGAGCGCGGCGCACTCTACGCCGCGGGCCAGGTTGCCGCGGCGGGCGTTCGCGTATTGAGCCTGTGGCCGCATGCCCTGCGCGAGCGGCGCCGCATCCAACGCAACCGAAAAGTCTCCCCGGCACAAATCAAGGCGTTGCTTTCGTGATGAAAAAGTGGCTCAACATCGTCCCGGCCCCCGTGTTGCTGCTGTCGCTCGCGATGGCGTCGACGCAGCCGCTGATCGGCCTCTGGCTGGCGTATGCGCCGCCTCGAGGTTACGCCGCCACGGGCCTGCATATCCCCGACAGCGCCCTATTCCTCCAGAGCATGCGCATGTTTTTCAACGGATTCGAGTCGCAATACGCCACATGCCAATCAGCCGCAACAAGCGGGGTCGAGTTCTACCCGCTGCCACACCTGTGGCTGTACGGCGTGGTCGGGGCTCTTGCCCGCGCCCTTGGCCTGAGTGATTTTGCAATGTACTTCATCGCCAACGGCATCGGCGCATTTATTTATCTGCTGGCGGTTTATTTTTTCCTGCGCGAAGTGGCGCGGCAAAACTGGCGGCTGCCATTTGTGCTGTTTTGCCTGAGCGGCGGTCTCGGCGGCATTCTTTATTTCGCAACGCTGCTGCTCGGCCTTCAGCCGGCGCCGGCATTTGCGGACTACTTCCGGCGGTTCGCGCTCTACGAGTTGTTCGAGGGCGCGCACTTGCAGCCGGTTCTGTGTTTCCCGCGCCTGTACTACACGATCTCGCTGGCGCTGTGCCTGGGCGCGCTCACCCTGCTGATTCGAGGGCACAGGCAAAACGACCGCCGCGTGCGCGTCCTCGCGGGGCTGCTGTTCCTGCCCGGCATGTTCATCGACATGCGGTATGGCGCGTTCACGCTCGCGCTGGCCTTCCTCTACCTCTGGCAGGAAACCCCGCCGGCCCGCCCGCTCAACTATGCCTTCTCGATCGGCTGGCTCATCGTACCCGGGATTGCCGGCGCCACCGCCGGGTGGCTCCTGATGAAAACGAATCCAGCCGCTATCCAAAACCACATTGACGTGGCCAACACGGCGATGTGGCTGACGCCGTTCCTCAGCGTCGCGGTACTGCACCTGCTCGTCACACCCCGCGAAGTCTACCGCCGTGCCGCGCGGCTGCCGCTTTTGGAAAAGACACTCGCATTCGGCGCCATCGGGTATCTCGCGGCGTTTGTAGTACTTTTCGCCGCGTACCAAGTCTACTGGGGCAACGTCCTGGTCGCGCGCGACGCCGCCGCCGCGCTGGCCATCTCGGATTGGGCCTTCATAGGCGCGGCCGCGGGGATGGCCTGGAGCGTTATAAGAAAAACACGTTATTTCGGATGCGGCAACTTGGCCGGCGTTTGGGGATCTGGCAAGAAGCTCCTGAAGCCCCGAAGGGGCGACCACATGTCAGCCTGGGGCATCGCCCCAGGATACGAGGGCACAACAGGAAAAGCCCTGAAGGGGCGCGACAACTGCTGTGACGCCCCTTCAGGGCTAGACAAAACGATAACCAGCAGTCCTGGGGCGATGCCCCAGGCTAACATGTCTGGCCCCTTCAGGGCCACTACCGTGATGACTGATGACACTGGGGCGATGCCCCAGGCTGACGTGTTTAGCCCCTTCAGGGCCACTACCGTGACTGATGACACGCACCCGCGCCCCGATTGGATAGTCCTTTGGCTGCTGTCGTTCCTGGTGATGTCGATCACGGCGTTTGGCGGAGGCTGGTGGCTGAAATTTGGGCCGCAACGCCTGCAGATCTTCCTGTGGCTGCCGCTGTGTATCGTATCCGCAAGCGCGATTGAGAGACTGCGCGCCCAAAAACCGGCCCGTGCCCGGGCGATCACGGTGGCGCTTGTCGTCTGCGGCATCAGCTCGCTTTTTGCTGCCGTGCTCTTTTTCCAGGGGCCGCTGGCGTTCCAATTTCAGAAGGCCGACGGCGCCCGCCCGCCGTATGCCGGTTACCATGCCGATATTATGACGGCCAGCGATGCCGCCGCTATCAGTGCGATCGGCGACGGGATCGTTCTCGCGCCCAACCTGGCCGCCGATGCCGTCGCGCTGAACGGGCCAAACCGGGTAGTCTGGGGCACCGGCTCGTTCAACATGTCCGACCAACCTTATACGGCCATGGAAGGGGACGTGGCGAGGTTTTTCGGGCCGGACACAACGTCCGAATGGCGCGGCGAGTTCATGCGGAAGTGGTGCGTGGCGTGGGTCTATTGCCCTGAAACCTGGCCCGTCTCCAACGCCGCAATCAATCAGATCCGCGCGCTGCCCTGCCTTGAAGAAACGGCGCGCCATGGCGGGGCCGTCGTCTTCCGCGTCAAAAACGACCCGCCGGATTTGACAAGATGAGCCTTCCGCCGACATAGTTTAAGGTGGCTAAGAAGCCGCTTGACCGCATAGATTCCTGGAGAGACTCATGGCCGTAAAGATGCTTTTCCTGATAGGCGCCCCGCGATCGGGCACGACAATGCTCGAGCGGATTTTGTCCTCGCACTCGATGATCCTGGGCGGGCCGGAGCCGCACATCATGACGCCGCTGGCCCATCTGGGCGTCTGGGCGAAAGTCGACAAGGCGCCGTATGACCACATCCTGTCGGCAGAGTCGCAGAAGCTGTTCGTGGAATCGCTGCCAAACAAGGAGAAGGACTACTGGGCCGCGTGCAGAGCCTATTGCGACGTGCTGTACGGCAGGTATCTCTCGACGAGCAGCAAGTCCATCTGCCTCGACAAAACCCCCGCCTACGCGCTGATCGGCCCGTTCCTTGCAAAAGTGTTCCCGGACGCGAAGTACGTCACGCTCACGCGCCACCCGCTGGCCATGTTTTCTTCGTATGCCAACTCGTTTTTCGACGGCAACTACGAGTTGGCGCACAATTTCAACCCCATCATCCTGACGTATGTGCCCGCGCTGGCGCGCTTTATTCGCCAAACGGAGGCGCCCAACTTCCACGTCCGCTATGAGGACCTCGTCAAAGACCCCGAAACCTGGATGGAGCGCATCTACGCCCACGTCGGCGTGCCGTTCGAGAAGGAGACCATCGAGTACGGCAAGAGCGAAGGCGAGGGTGGCGCCGCGGCGCGAAAAGGTCTGGGCGATCCCATCGGCGTCAAGCAGCACTCGAGGCCAACCACCAAGTCGGTGAAAAAGTGGGTCGAGGAACTGCTCGCGGAACCGTCGCGGCTCGAACTGATGCGGCGCGTAGTCGCACAAGTCGACCCCGAAGACCTCAAGACGGTCGGCTACCCCGCCGAGTCGCTGTGGAAGCCCTTGGAAGAAGCGGCTGGCAAGCCGGTGATGGTAAAAAAGCCGAAGCTCGACCGCTACCGCCTCCAGCGCAAGATGATTATCATGCTCCGTCGAAGAGCGCAAAAAGGCGGGTTGTTCCGCAAGCTGCTCAAAAAGGCCCAACTCACCTGCGACGTCCTGCTGCGGGAACAGTAAGTCTTACGACGCCACTATCCCCCGCTGCCGGAGCAGGGCCATTACGCGTTCCGCGCTCTCATCGAGCGTCTCGCAGTCGGTGCATACCACGAGCTCGGGGTTGAGCGGCTCCTCGTAGGGCGCGCTGATGCCCGTGAATTCCTTGACCTCGCCGGCCCGCGCTTTTTTGTACAGGCCCTTGGTGTCGCGGCTCTCGCAGGCCTCGATGCTGCACTTGACATAGACCTCGAGGAAGTTCTCCCCGGCAACCGCCCGCGCCTTGTCCCGGTCGGACCGGTAAGGCGAGATGAACGCCGTCATCGCGATAACGCCCGCCTGCTGGAACAGGTTGGCCACCTCGCCAACCCGCCGGATGTTTTCCTCCCGGTCCGCCGGCGAAAACCCGAGGTTTTTGTTGAGTCCGTGCCGGACGTTGTCCCCGTCCAGCACGTAGGTGCGGCACCCCAGCTCAAACAGGCGCTTCTCGACGGCGTGGCCCAGCGTCGATTTACCCGAGCCCGACAAGCCCGTAAACCAAATCACCGCCGACTTATGGCCGTTCATCCGCTCCCGGTCCTGCCGGGTAATTTCCGCCTGATGCCACGTGATATTCTTGCTCTTGATTTCGTCCGGCATGCTGCTTTCCTTCTTTAACTCGTGAGTTGCTACGGGAATAGGAGTATACCAGTCGAAACTCCTGAAAGTCGACGCGCTTTTATATATTGACAGTACCGCCATAGCTGCGTATACTGCCACCGCCGGTTGGATTCTGAGTGTGGTTCAAATGAGGGGCGCGCTATGTCGGAAGGGCACCGGACGGGATATTTTAGGGACAGGTACGGACGCTGGCAGAAGGACCGGCGCGCCGGCGAAGACCGCCGCAGCACAGGCAAGACGCTCCCGCTGGATCATGAGCGGCGGCGGATGTTTCGGCGCAAGATCGACCGGGAAGTGCTCGAAAAAGACCACCGCGAGATGATCGAATCGGCCCTCGATGACTTCGCCGAGGAGCACCAAGGCCGCCTTTAGATTTCACACGTCCAGGAACGGCTCGATCAGGTCGAGCGTTCTTTGGATTGCGCCCCGATTTTTTCGCACCGCTTCCCGGCCGTTTTGAGCGAGTGCGGCGCGATCTTGGGGATTTTCAAGCAAACGCCGCAGGACTTCATTAAGCTCACCGGGATTTGTCTGTACGGCCCCCTTGTGGGCCACGAGTTCGCGGGCGGGATCTATGAAATTGCGCATGTACGGGCCGAACACCGTGGGAACCCCCAACGCGGCGCTTTCCAACGGGTTATGGCCATTGACGCCCGGGCTGAACGATCCCCCGATCACGGCGATCGTTCCCAACGCATAAAAGTCTACCAGTTCTCCCACCGTATCCAGGAAAAAGATGCGCGCGCCGCTGTTGACGCCTGCCCGCGACCGGCGCTTTATCGGCTCGCTGAACGGGGCGGTCGCTTCCTCGAGCCTGTCCAGGTGGCGGGGAGCGATTACGAGCCGCAGATCAGGGAACGCGTCGCGAAGCGAGGCCCAGCACGCCGCCGCCAGGGCTTCGTCGCCGGGTCGCGTGCTGCCAAATACGATAACCGGGTCCGCCGGGCCGAAACCGCACTCGGCCCGCAGCGCTGCTACCTTCTCCGGATCAATCGAGTCACGCACACCGTCGAATTTCGTGCTCCCGCACACGCAGACACACTCCGGTCGCGCGCCCAGATCCACGATACGGCTGGCATATTCCTGGTTCTGCATTGCTGCGGCCGAGATCTCGCTTACCACGGGGCGTAGCAGCGGCGCGGCGCGCATGTAACGGGGGAAGTGTTTGTCGCTGATGCGCCCGTTGGCGAGTATCACAGGCACGCCGGCAAGGCGCAACGAGTTTATCAGGCACGGCCACAACTCCGTGTCCAGCAGGACGAGCGCCAGCGGATCGAGTTTGCGCCGGAACGGCTTGACGCAGGCGGGATGATCGAATGGGAGCCACGTCAGGGGGATTTGCGGCAAGATGTCCCGAGCGAGGTTTCTGCCGCTGATGGTAGAAACCGTAAGCAGCACCGGCAAGTCCGGCCAGCGGTTCTTGATCGCCTTGATTATGGGGCGGGCAATGTTAACTTCCCCAACGCTGCATGCGTGGAGCCACAGCGGCCGGCGGCGCTGCCCGGCGGGCGGAAGCGGGATGTCCGGCCAAAACCTGCCCAGCAGAGGCCGATACTTGGGCCGCAGCAGCAGGTAAACGGCCACGAACGGGGCGGCAAACGACATGAGCGCCGTGTAAAGAATCCCAACCATCAGACCGGCATTATACCTCAGCCCCTGCAGGAGCGCCGGAAGCACAGCTTCCGAGGCTACAAAGGGTTTGAATGCAGCGGGAGCGGCCAAACCGGCCGCCCCCACGGACTTGCTAATGCGCGTTGGTCTACAATGGTTCCGCAGGCGCTTCGGAAAACTCTGCGGCAGGCGGCGCCACCGGCGGAACTACCGGGGCCACAGGACTGGCCGGCGGCTCGGAGACCAACTCTCTCTCCAAAGGCGTTTCAGGCGCCTGCGAGGGGGTCGCGCCGGACAAGGGCTGTTCGGCCGGAGCCTGCTGCGAACGGACCGTTCCCGTTCTCCTTGGGTAAGCGGTCCCGGAGGTGTAGCCGGCTTCGAAGAAACGGGCCCCGGTCGTGTCGATGATGGTTGGGGTCACAAAGATCAATAGGCTGGATCGGTCTGTCGAACGGCTCTTGTGGCGGAAGAAGAAACCGATAACCGGAAGGTCGCTCAGGTACGGCATCTTTTGAAACGTTTTGCTGGTTGCGTCTTTTACGAGTCCGCCTAGCACCAGCGTGTCACCGTCGTGCACAATCACGTTCGTCCATACTGCCTGGGTCTTTGTGGTTGGCAACTTGAGGGTCGACTCTACCGTTGTCGTGCCACTTGCGGTGGCGATGACGGACTTTTGGGGGAACTCCTTTGGATCTCCCTCATGTACAGAAATCTGCGGGTTAAGCCACAATCGGATCTGGTCGGACCCGCTGATTTGCGGCGTTACGGACAACGTAATGCCGGTGGTGAATGGCGAAGGCATGCTTGTTTGCGAAAACCCAATCGCCGAAGAACCGGCAAGCCCGCCTTCAGAAGTGATAATATTCGTACTAACCGAAGTCTCGAAATATTCGCTTGTTATGTCGGCGATCACGGCGGGTTTGCGGTTCATCGTCGTGACGCGCGGCGCGCTCAACAATTCGCTTTCCCCTTGCTGGCTCAAGTAGTCAAAAACCGCGGTCAATTTGTCACCGTCTTCGTTGTCCGTAATGATGCCCGTAAGACGCAATCCCCCGGTCGGGGCCTTAGCTCCTGCCATCAAGGACTCCATCGCGAGTGATGTAACCGTGTTGCCAATTACGTTGGAGCCATCGGGCCGCGTGTAGAACGGTATTTCTTCGGGAACGCCGTCGCCATTAAGGTCGTACAGGTACGTGTCGTCGCCCACACCCGGTACTTCCCGATTCCTGCTGTTCAAGTCGCTTTGCGTGAAATCCCAGTTAAACCCGATCTCATCGAGGTCCTTGGCGCTGACCGTGAGGAACTTGGCCTCGATGCTGACCTGCTTGGGCGTCGCATCGAGTTCAACCAACTGCTGTTCGAGCTTGCGCAGGTTCGACGGGGTGTTGTGCACGATAAGTAGATTGCTCTGCGGCACGTAGATCATGCGTGAAATCGGCTCGATCCCGTTGGGTTCATACACGTCGTCGATGAGCATGCGGAGCAGTCGCACGATTTCAGGCTCATCGCCGTATGTGGTCTCGGCCCGGCCCGCCGTGGCGCCCAGCCCCGCGGGCTGAGTGCCCGCGGCCAGGCCGCCGCCGTACGTGGTTCCGGTCCCACCCAGCGCGCCGGTCCCGCCCGCGCTGAGGCCCGCTATGCCGATGGTGGCGGGAGGTTCGCCGACCAGCATGTCGGGGTAGGTGCTGAAAAGCTGGGAGATGTTGGAAATCTGGGCGCCGCCGCCCATCATGCCCATGCCGCCCATGCCGCCCATGCCGCCCATACGGCCGCCCATGCCGCCGCCCATGCCGCCGCCCATACCGCCCATGCCCATGCCGCCGCCGTAACCGCCCATGCCCCCGCCCATGCCGCCCATACCGCCACCGTAACCGCCCATGCCGCCACCGCCCATGCCGCCGCCCATACCGCCCATGCCGCCCCCCATGCCGCCGCCGTAGCCGCCGCCCATGCCGCCGCCGCCGTAGCCGCCCATGCCCCCGCCCATGCCGCCCATGCCCATGCCGCCCATGCCCCCGCCCATGCCGCCCATGCCCATGCCGCCCATGCCGCCCATGCCGCCCATACCCATGCCGCCCATGCCCATGCCGCCCATGCCGCCGCCACTAATCGGATTGCGCAGCACGATCTTGAACAGGGTTTCAGAGCCCGCATTGCGAAGCTCGTAGAATTTCGTCTCGAGTTCTTCAAAGGATTTTTCGAGCCGGATTCTGTCGGGCGTGCTAATCCAGATCAGCCCGGGTTGGATCGCGTAATCCAGGTTGAGCGTGCGCAACAACACGTGCAGGGCTTCACGCAATGTTACGAGTACCAGCCGGATATAAGGGACCATCCCATTGGTGACATACTCCCCGCCGAGTACATTCGCCCCGGCCGTGCCTGCCTGGCCAAACTGTTGCTGCAGGTTCGCACCGAAACGCCGGGGCTGGTTGCCGCCGGCAGGCCTTGCCCCAAATGAGGGGCCTGGCCTTGCCCCGGGTGCACCGGGATACGCCCCCGCCGCTCCGGGAAACGCGCCGGGCATGCCAGGCATACCGGGCGTACCAGGGGCTCCCATCGCGCCCGGCGTGGTCGAGGGTATTGCGGGCGGCGGCATGACAACGCGGTTGTCCATCACGATGTTGACGCCATACGTGTCACTGATAAAGTCAATAATCTCGGTGATATGGGTATCGGTGAAATCGAGGCTGACCAGGTCATCCAGCGCCTCATCAATGGTGGTCCGCTTCGTTGGCGCCACGTATTCTTCCTCGACGGGCGGAACCACGATCCGGAACGGTTTGATGCCGGTCGGATCCGCGCCTTCCGGCAAGGCCTTTTGCTCTTCAATAAACTTTCGGATTTGAGCCCGGTTTTCTGTAACCCGCTGTTCGGCTGATTTCAGTGATTGCCGGCTGGCGCCGATCGTCGCGGCATGGAGGCCTGCCCGCGCCCGCTCGTTGTCCGGCGCAATCAGAAGGGCCTGCTCGAATATCGGCACTGCACGCGCATAAAGCTGGTTCTCGAGCAGCACCTCGCCCTGCGCCAGCAAGTCGCGGACCGCCCGGATCCGCATCTCTTCGGCCGAAAGCTGCGGCGTTTCAACGCCCAGCGGAATCGACTCGGGATCCAGCACGTCAAACGTGGTCGCCGCCCCGGGTTCGCCCCCCACGGATTTGATTTGCAGTTTGGCCTGAGCCTTATCGCGGAAAAGGCGGGCGTTTTCGTTGGCGGGATCCAGTGCAAGCGCACGGTTGAACTCGTTCAACGCCTCGAGAAAATGGTTTCTGTTGTACAGGTCGACCCCGGCACGGAAGTGCTGTTCCGACTCCGTGATGTCTGCGCCCGGCGGCAGTGCGGCGACGACTGGCGCGGGAGGCTCAGCAACGGCTTCTGCCGGCGTTTCTTGCGCAGTTGATGGGACCGCAACGGCCGTGGTAATTAGAACAACCATTGCAGGCAAACCCAAACCCGCATGGATGACGTTTAACAGCCTGATGCTCATTACGTCGTGATCCTCCCGCTGGTTAGCTGACTATATCGTATCCGTAACTCAATAGCAACTCTAATTTCTTTGAGCCTTTAGAGTTAGCACTCTCCCCAACCTGTCCGAATGCACTTCCACCGAGTTGTCTTCGGGGTAGATTTTGATTAACTGAAAGCTCTCGAAGGAGGCCCCTTCGTCGTACCACCCCATGACGTTCGTCTTGAGGCGGGCACGCCATTTGCCTGGCCGGACCTCCTGGATTTGTATCAGGCGGATGTCCGCCGGGGCTTCGGTCGTTCTGGACGTTATCGACGACTGCGCGGAAAGCGCCCAGAACGGGTTGGGCGTGTAAATCCCCTCCCATTGGGCCACGGGCCGCTCTTTGGGCGGATCGGGCGGGGCCGCAATGTCTTTCACAACGTTGATAATGTTGTCGGCACTCGGAACGCCGAACTCTTGGGGTTCTGGTTCCGGCGGGGGGTTGAAAATGGTGTAGACATGCCACAACAGGATGCACACCATCACGCCAAGGACAATCCGCTCCTTGTTGTACCAGATGGCTTCCGCGAGTTTGCGAATCTTATCCACGCGCACATCCTGTATAATATAATTACTTAATTAGAACGGCCAGAAGTTTCTACGCATCCAGCGTTTGAATTTGCCCCATTTGGTTGTCGGCACGTCTCTCATGCGGTCGCCCCGTGCCCCGTCGACCGATTTGATCCGGCCTCTCCACGCCTGGAGCGCCTCTTCGGCCGTGGCCTTGGAACCCTCTGTTGAAGCCGTCTCCGCCACCTCTACGCCTTCAACCGGCGCCGTTTCATCCACGTTTGCCTGAACAAACATAACAAGCATCTGCACTTCTACCGGCGGTTCCATCGGCCAGCGCAAGTATTTGTTCTGAATGCTCAACGCATTAACGTTCACGTAACGCGGCTGGCCGAGCACTTCGCCCACCCGCAACTTGTCCAAAAACGCCACCAAGTCTTTGGGCATCATCGCGAAAGACAAACCGACTACATACTCCGTGAACAGCCTGTTTGGCGACAGGCGAGGAAGCCAGAGCTGGACGTCCGTGATGTAAGCCGCCTTGGACTGCATCAGCAACCGCATCATCTCAAGGCCGAACGTTATTTTCCGCAGGGCCGATTCGACCTCGCGTTTGGAGATCTCGACCCCCGTGAATTCATCCGGCCGCGGAGCTCCGAACGTGTTGTCGCGGGGGTAGATGCACGTCGGGTAACTGGCAAGCGCTTGCTGACGGAACTCCGTGAACAGCCGCTGAAACTCTTCCCGGTAATAAAACCCCAGCATCTTGCCTTCCGGGATGGGCTGGATTTCGCGGAGATCCAGCACCTGGTAAAAAGCCGCTCGACGATGCAGCTCTTCCACCATCGGGTTCACTTCCCCGTTCACCGCCTTGATTAGATCTTGCGGCGGGCAATAATCGAAACCGCTTCCCAAGGCGGTCAGGACATCGGCAAACTTTTCTTCATCTGCGATGTTCTTCTGGTATTCATCGAGCCGCTCTCTGTAATAAAACTGGTAGCCGCCGCCGACCGCCCCCAACACGGCTATCAGCGCGCTGAGCGCCATGATGTATTCTTTGCTAACTCTCATCGAACTCCCTGCGCGATTTCTTCAGGGGTTGGCATCTTCGCCTTGATCCTGACTCTTTTCTCTTAATTTGGCGAAAGGATTCGTGCGTTTACCCTTTTCTCCCGCGGCGGCGCCGCCCTCGGCCCCCTTGACTTTTATGCCGAACGGCGTTGTGGGAGCCGCTTTTTCCGGCGGTGGCGGGAACGGAACGAACTGAACATCCAGCTTGAAGTACACAACCTTTTCCACGTAGGGGTTGTAAAGGTTCGATGTGGCGGAAGATCTCCCCGGCATGCCCACCGCACCCGACAGGCTGCGGCCGAACCCCCGGCGACGCTCATCCGACGTGCCCGACGTCGCAGAAGAACGCGCTATCGGACGATCTGCCACACGCGCCACTTCCATCTCCGTTATGGGCACGGGTTCCGCGTTGGCTTCGAAGAAATGCACCTCATAGATTTTGGGGCTGGTCCCTTCAAGTTTATGTTTTTTCAGGTTATCCACGAACTCCATCAGGGCCTCATCGTCTCTTGCGTAGCCCATGATGCGGAACCCGTTTGGGTTCGGCACCTGCGAGCCCTGCTGCTGCGTCTTCTTCGTGCCGGCGCCACCCTTTCGCCCAAAACCGGTACCCCCGGCCAGGCGCGTTTCCGAAGCCCCGCTCGAAATACCCTGAAACCCCGTGCTGTTTATGCCCAGCGTGCTGGACCGCAAGCCAGTGCCCCCACCGCCAAACCGGGAGCGGCTCTTCTCCCCGCCCGTACCGGACCCCGCCTTGGAAATGGTCGTCGTCTCGACGGAACTGAACCAGATCTTGCCGCCTTCCGGCCTCAGGTCGTTTAACAGCTTGAGTTCGTCCAGGTAGAACTTTGCCTTTATGTATCGGTTTTCTAATTGGCCTATTTTCTTTTGATTTTCTTCGATGCGTTTCTTCGCTTCTTTGTACTGTGTCTCAAAATCCGACTTGGCGTCCGGGTTATCCGCAACCGCCGGATCGTACATGCTGATGATTTCTTTGATCCGTTTTATCCGCTGTACCACCTGCTTGTCTTTCTGGTCGCGTGCCGGAATGATCGAAGCGGCGATCATGGCCAGCGTGATGAACGAAAACACCCAGTAAAGGGCCTGTTCTTTTCTGCGGGCCGCCTCGAGGATTCTGGGCGGGATCAGGTTGATCTCGATCGCCGTCTTTTCGCAGCACCGCAACGCCATCCCCAGCGCCACGCAGGCCTGCTCGGGATGTTCGTTCGCCTGCTGGGCGTTGGCGCCAATCGCCAGGCCCGCCAGCGGCCGCGCTATCCGCACTTCCATTCCCAGTTGCCGCTGCAGGTAAGGCACAATGTTGCGAAGGCACGCCCCGCCACCCGTCACTATCACACGATCAACCATCCCACCGCCCGGCAACGACCTGAAATATCCGAACGACCGGCTGATCTCACTCACCAGGCGCGTCAGTACCGGGGTGAGAACCTCGCCCATCTTGCCGTCGCGGGCCGCGTCGCCCGTGGGCGCAAACGCCCGCTCCCGCTTGAACTTTTCGGCATCCGAGAAATTCGCCCCCAGCGCCGCCGCCAGCGCGCTGGTGATGTCATTGCCGCCCATGTTGAGTGGCCGCGTGAACCGGAACTGGTTGCCGCGCTCGATCACGATTTCCGTGGTGGTCGCGCCCAGATCCAGCAGGGCCACGCACTCGCCGTCGGTACCGAATTCGCCCGTGTGCTTGAGCCAGTTGTACGCGGCAAACGGGGAAACATCAACAACATCAATCGCCGACTTTGTTTCCCGCAGAATATCCAGGTGTTTCTCTACAACATCCACCTTGATCGCCGCCATCATCACGTCGTAGCTGCCCGACTCCGTCCTGTTCAGGATCTGGTAGTCCAGCGCGATCTGTTCGAGCGGGAAAGGTATCTGCTGCCGGATTTCATAGCTGACAATCTGCGACACCTTGTACTCGGGGACCGGCGGCAGCGTCCGCGCCCGGGTGAACACCGATCGGCCCGGTACGCTCAGGATCGTTTTGCGCGTGCGGACTCGCGCTTCTTTGACCAGCGTCTTGATGGTCGCAACGCGCGCCTTGCGCCGCGTCTCTTCATCCTGGGCGGGATCGCAAGATACGTCGCGCTGATAGTATTTGGTAAGTTGATATCCGGCTTTGGTCTGTGTCAACTCGCACAGACGGATGCTACTGGAGCCAATATCCAATACGAGCCGCTTTGCACGACTGCGCCGTATCTTCGCCATAGAATCCAGTTCATCCTGTTGAGCGGGCCCGAACGAGCCCGCGCTACTGCAGACTGCGTCCCGCCCTGAAATTGGCTAAGGGCGAATTATGATAAACGCAAATAAACCCCATTTTCATAACTTATTGACAGTTATTGTAGTAAACCTAAAATGGGATGTCAAGATAAAAGGTGGTTTGACAACAGTTTTCCTTGAAAAAGGTCTGCTCACCCATTGCCCGAACATGCCCGTATACCCGATAAGGTTTAAAGGCGGCCAAAGCCGCGGTCCGTATCTTTATTCAATCTGCTGCCAACACCCCGGCGCGACGGCCATGAGGCGCGAAGACAACGATTCTAAGGCTGCGCCACGTCTTTGGCACACCGGAACCCGTAGTCGGGCCGGGCGTAATCGACCCGGTCAAAGTGGCGCCGGGCACAACGCACGCCAAACCGGTCGCTGGCGTATGAACCCCCGCGGAGCACCCGGAATACCTGGCCGTAATCCTTTTTGATGTCGGTGTTTCCGGGGTAGGCCTGGTACCAGCTCGAGGTCCACTCGTAGGCGTTGCCGGCCATGTCCATGAGGTTGAACGGGGACCCGCCCAGCTTGAAGGTTCCAACGCGCATCACGCCTCTCGTCGGCGAGGCCGCGTTGCAGTATTCTTTCTTGAATTCCATCCCCCAGGGGTACTCCCAGCCGTCCGTGCCCCGTGCGGCTTTTTCCCACTCCTCTTCGGTTGGGAGTCTTTTTCCCACGGCCTGCGCATATTCGGTGGCCTGCTTCCAAGTGACGTTGGTCACAGGATGTTGCGCGGCCTCAGGCACAAACGTGTGGCTGGGAAACACCGCCTTGAACTGTTGGTTCGTGACCTCGAATTTGTCGATGTAGAAGGCGTCCAGGCCGATGACACGCTGTGGCCGTTCGTCGGGCGATGCGCCATCGAGGCCCATGATGAACTTGCCCGCGGGAATCAGCACCATGCCGGAAGGCACATGGCCCTCTTTCATGACAAATTCGAGGGTTTTTTCTTCATTGGCCTTCAAAACGACCATCTGCTCGCTGCCAATATAACCTTTGCTGGAAACTCTGACCTCATAGGTGCCGGGCGACAGTTCGAGTTTTGCGGGGGTGGTTTCAAGGACGGGTTCGTTGTTAAGCATGATTTTGGCGTTGGTTGGACGCGAGAATATCGACAGGGCCGCTTCCCGCGGGATGAGGTCGTGAGCTAACGTGTACCGGTAGTCCTGCTGGATGTCGCACTCGTGCGTGAGCGTCTTGTAGTTGTCGAGCCGGACTTCGTAGGTGTGCTTGCCAATGGCGAGGGGGGCGCGGTATATGGGTGTCTCGCCGATACAGTCCTTGCCGTCGATGTAGACTTTGGCGCCCGACGGCTTGGTTTCCACCGTCACATAGCCGACAACGCGTTCAAGCGCAATGGCGATGGTCTGATCGGACGAGTCCGCCACCTCGATAACGCGGGTCGCCCGCCTGTATCCGTCTTTCTCGATGATCAGCAGGTACCGGCCGTACCGCAGGCCCGCCAGCATAAACGGCGTCTCGCCCACGATTTCGCCGCCCATCTTCACCAGCGCCCCGTTCTCCGGAGACGTGCTGATGCTGATGCGGCCGCTGCGGATCGCGTCCTCAGGGTTGGGGTGGCATCCGACGGCAATGATGACCACGGCCGCTGTAAGCGCGCTACAGGCCAGAAGACGGCGCCATCTCATGCCGGTCACGCTCCTGTTCTTACCAGCCCAGCGTACAGCCGGTACTTGCAACCCAGGGCGGGAGTCGATAACGCCGGATGCGCCACGCTCGCCGACATCCTGCGCATTCTGGCGCATCTGGCTTGGTTCGCTCGTCTGACGCCCGACCGTACCAAGAATCGCGGCTCCAGTTTACCTGAAAATGCTGGAAAACCGTAATTATCTCGTTTCAAACTGCTTGACGGGCTGCTGACCGCCCGCGGAACGAAGATATTCGTCCACGCTGCCCGGCACCACCTTGAACGAAAACGTCGCCGGGGTCTGGTCTTCCAACTGGTAGTCGGTCTGAATGTCGACGACGGCCGCGGCGCTCGCCGTATAGGTCATCACGTTGCTGGGGTCGCCCAGCCGGGGTGGAAGGTACCCGCCGGAGGCGGAGTCGGGGAACGGGAGTTGAAACCCAACCATGTCCGTGCCCGAGGTTTCGAGGTAGGCAAACCCGGGCGTGCGGAAAATCGACCGGCTGTTCTCCTGGCCGGCGACTTGCACGCCAACGCTGTGCATGCCGCTCCACAATTCCGGGTCGTTCACCAGCAGGCGCGCGTTGAACTCGGCAAACAGGCTCACACCCGGCGGCGGGTAGCTGACGATAGATGCGGGGCCAAGATCTTTCCGTGCGCCGCTGTCGTCAAGGTAAAAGAGGTTGGCGAACAGGACGGTGTCGATCTGGGTGGTTTTGCCGGGAATGAAAAACCGGGTCCAGTTTCGGCCTCCTCTATTGTTATTGAGCAGCGTGAGCGAACCGTCGCCGTTGAAGAGGAGCGACGGCGTTTCGCTGCCGAAGGGCCACTGGTACCCGTCCCACGGGGTGACGTTGCCGGCTTCGTCGCATCCCGCAACCACCATGATCAACCAGCGGTCGGTGATGGGCGACCCGAAATTGTCGTTGATGTTCTGGTCAAAATACGACGCCGAAAGGACGTTCTCGGGGTCCCAGAGCGACCAGCCGGTGAGTTCTTCGTAGATTGGGTCGGAGTTGTACATGCCGTAGGAGCGCGCCCCCCAGATATTGTAACTATATATGGGTCTTGGGTTTGCCTCGTTAAGCCGGTTGATGCCCAACTTCGTGTCGTTCAGGTTCCACGCCACTTCGGGCCACGCCCCGTACATGCGCGTTCTGAAATCCACCCGTGTCCCGTAACCGGAGAGCCACACGATCCGCAGCGGCGGCACGACCGATCTGTCAATGTCAGTGGTTGCGGCATAATTTGCCGCCTTGTCCTGCGCAATGAAGTCGCCCAACAGTTCGAGCCGATCCACCAGCGGCCCTGCTACTCCCACCACGGGAATGGCCACGTCCCACGTGGCCGTCATCCCCGTTCCTGCGCCGGCGTTGCAACTGAACTGGGCGGTGGCCGCTGCGTTGGTCAAGGGGGACGGGCTTCCACTCACGATCCACGCGGCGGGAACGCCTTCGGCCAACGGGGCATCACTTAGATAGTGGGCGGCCGCGCCGGTTTCGGTCCCAAGCACGACCGAGTTGAACCCGGATGGCGTCCGGGTGAATCCATCGGGTGGAAGTTGTTTGGCCGTATAGACGTCGGGATCGATGAACGTGGCCTGGATTGTGAGATAGAGCCAGTGTTCGGGGAGCAGTTCGTTATAGCCGTTGGCGACGGACCCCACGTTGTACAGGAACAGCGGCGGTTCGGGCGGCGCCGGCGTGAACACGGCACGGCTCGCGCTCGCCGCCGGCCCCGTCATTTGCGGGAAGCCGCCAATGGCCGGGTAAGGAAACGGCGGGGCTGACGCAAACGGAACGCCGGCTGCGCCGAACCCGGCCGCAGGCCCGGCGCCCCATGCTACGAGCATATCCGTCGTGTAATAATCCAGGTTAACGACCGGCGGGATGGTGTCGATCACGATGCCCTTATGCCCGTCGATGGCCTGGCCGAAGATGTGCCCTTCATCTGCTCCAATGTCGTCGCCGAGGATACCGCCCGGCAGGCGCAGGACGAGCCGGGCATTATCGCTGTCGGCAATGTAGCCGTCCCCAAGGTCCCAGTTGATCGCGGGCACCCTCCCCCAATAGATGCCGTCGCCGCCTTCCAACGGCACATTGATGTCGTGCGCCAAATCGTTTACGTCCACGCCGTCGGGAATGAGGCACAGGCTGGTGTTGAGGTCGAGACTCGTCCCGCTGTAGTTGATCAACACATCCGCGCCGCGCCGGCCTATAGGCTCGACGTATACTTCGCACCTCGTCCAAGAACCAATCGTCGGATCGAGAACCACTTCGTCAGCGCCGATATAAGGCAAATCTGCACGCCCGTCACTCTCAAAGTCGATGAAGACGTCCGTGCCAACACCTTTATTCAGACCCAGATTCAGGAGCAAATCCAGCTTTCCGTGGAACGGAAGATTGGATGCTACAAAAATCACGGACTCCGAAAAATTATCTGTGCCGATTGCACCTGCGGCAGCCACTGGATCATAGTTCAGACCTAAAGCATTATCGTAAGAGTTGTTATGGTCCAAGATTAAGGTTGCTGTCGCAGAAGCAAAGACGCCTCCCTGTTCGTTGTAATAGAATAAGGAATTTGTTGAAGTCACGTTGGAATTGTCGCCGGCGGTCAAGCCTTTGCCATGATTTGAGATGGCACTACAGTGCGTGAGTGTTGCGCTTGGGGCGCCGGTCGAAGATTCGACGCGCACGCCATCGGTGTTAACCGCAAAAATGCAGTTTGTCATTTTAACGGTGGCGCTGCCAGTAACGACGACGCCGTGCGACGTGTTCTCCTGGATGTAGCAGCACTCAAGTTCAACTGCGCTATCGCCGTCTGCGATAACGGCGCTAGAGGCGCCGTGGATCGTGACACCGCTGATGATAAATGGCGAACCAGTCTCGCCGACGTCCGTGAACTGGAACATGCCCACGCCACTGCCCAAAAGCTTGATATCATAAGGTTTCTCAGGCGAACCGCCTTCGATTTTCGTGAGGTTGCCCGGCGGCGTTGTCATGCTCGGCCACGCCCATTCGCCGATCACGGTTGCGTCGTTGGTCGCGGCGTTTTTCAAAATAAGCAGCCGCGTATATTTGGCGTTAGTGGTCGTGTTGAATAGGGCGAGGGCCGCGGCGGGCGTGTTGGCCGGGGCGTACCCCTCGCCCTTATAAAACTCGAACGTCTCGTTGCCCTCGACGCCCAGAACGACCGTATCCGATGCATCATCGGCGGCAAACGCCGGAGCGGCGCCGATAGCCAACAGGGCGGCCGCAAACGCGACCAGGGGAAGGCCCCGCAGCCGGGTACGGCCTTGTTGTGCCCCTACAGGGCGCTTCGCGGGCGGCCTCTTACCCAGGGCGTTGCCCTGGGCTGACCTGTCTTGCCCCTTCAGGGCACAAAACGATTGCGGATCGTGGATTGCGTATTGCGGATCTACAGCCCTGAAGGGGCTTGACATGTCAGCCTGGGGCAACGCCCCAGGAACACGCCGCATAATAGCCAAAGCCCTTAAGGGGCGTAACCGTCTCGAATTACGGATTGCGCGTTTTACATCTGAGATCTGAGATTTGAGATCTGAGATCTTCGGTTGGCTGTGCATTACGTCCTCCAGCCCTTTCGGGCACAACGCCCTTTCTTAGGGGCGCGGACGCCCCTTTCTAGGGGCGCTCATATACCGTGCGCGTGTTTCGTTCCGAGGTGACGGTGAATTCTTCGTTGCTTCTGTAATTTATGACGCCGTCGCCATCCAGGTCTTCGCCGGTCCCCGCCTGGACAGTCACTAGAATCTCAAAAATATCCGATCGCGTGGTCAATAGGTTCGCCGAACGCGACAACCGCCACGCCGACTCTTCCAACGCCACGCCCCGCAGATAGGGGGACAGCGGCAGGTTCTCCCCCGGGTCATTCGGGTCATTATTGAATACCAGCGGGCTGTAAAACGGCACGGCATCCTGCACAGTCGGGTCTTCAGGCGCGGGCGGATATTGTTCTATGAGTTCGGAAATGGACGAGAAGTAACGGCCATCCCAGTTTTCAGGAAGAGCGCGTGATTTCGCAAGCCATTCCGCGCGAACAAACGGCGGCCGCTGGATGTTGTCGGGCGGGATTACTTGCGGCGGCGTGGTGTAATAGTCGTTGTCGAGTTGGTCACTTGCGCCGTAGCCGGTGAACAGGGAGCTGGTTGACCTGCCGCCGTAGCGATACAGGCCGTCCTCGATGGTCCAGCCGATGCCCGACCAGCCCCGGCTAAACGTCACACCCGGCACGGGCGAGAAAGTCGGGTTCAAAAAACCAACCTCCGGCATCGTCGAAATAAGGCCCACCGTACCCGCCAGCAACGGGTAGATCGAATCCTCCCAGGCAACAGACATGCCATTGACGGTGCATCCGATCAAGGGGGGACCGTACGGAGCGTCCACACTCACGAAAACGGGGAACTGATCCGCGTGCGTGAAAACCTCGCTGCGAAGTAGCTGCATCACGCCATCAACAACCCGGTAGAGTGTGGCGACCGGCTCAGTTGTGTCTCTTTTTTCAATGCGCAGGAGATAGAAACTGTCGCCGGTGCAACGGACGATCACGCCAAACTCATACGCGGCAATGTCCGCAACGTCGACCTGGACGGAAAACGTGTAGGCCGGCTCTCCCGCAAACCACTCCGGATAGTCTTGAAACACGCCGGGGATACCCGCCAAAACGTTCAGCTGCCGCCAAATATCGTTCCCATTCTGGTCATAATCCTTGTACAGCCGCGTCTCGACCGTGTTGACGTTGATGCGCCCCTGCGTCCGCGCGCGCGGGGTCAGAATCAGCCCCGCGAACGTGTTGAGCGTGTCGGTGGTGACGCCAGGTGCGGGCGGCTGCACGGCATTCTCCACCTCGACGGCCAGCCGGTTGTTGTTCACGCTGATCGAACCGCAGTAGATGTATCCCCTACTATCGGGCCGGAGCGTTGTCAGCCTGCCGAGGCTGTCTTTCGAGTTGGTGTCTTGCTTCATGGTTGTGATCGCGCCGTCGCCGTTGGTATCCGTGTAGACCGTAATGTTCATCGCCGACTGTTCCGTCACATTTTCCATCGCGCGGCACTGAATGAACTTCCCCGTATCCGTCAACGCGTCCGGCGAAACATCCAGCAATTTCAGCCCGGTATCCACATAGAGGTCATAGGTCCCGTCCTGCAACCCGCTCGACGCGTCCCACTCGACGTAAACGGTCGCGTTGCCGAGCGTTGTATTGTCGAGATTTCTCGATGCGAACAAGACCGCCCGCTTTTCAACCGGCCAGCGGGAACGAAGCACCTCCGGGTCTTCCAAACCTGCGGCACGCTGTTCCCCGGGACCGTTAAACAGCCAGTAGTTGCCGTCGGCGGGCAGGCCGGGCGGGGGCGGTTCGGAATTGGCGGCCGAATAAATCTCGTACAGGTAGAAGGGCCGCCACGCCTGCGGCAGGACCCGTTGGGGGTCCACGACCGCGCACGGGGCGCTGTAGTTGCAAGCCAACTGCCCTGGGGTCGGGGAGGCCGGATACGCGCTCTTGAAAAAACCTGCACCCGGCGACAGATAGATCGCGTCCGTAACAGCCACTTCCATCAGGCTCTGGATGTTGCCCGCCGTCGCATCCGCCGGCTGGAAACTCGCCAACGTATTGGCCGACAGCGGCACGGCGCCGTACGTGTTGTATCCCTTATTCAGCGTACAATACTCGAGCGACAACAAGTCGCCCAGCGAGTCAAACGACGTGTTGCGGATGTCCACAAGCGCAAGTTGCTGCAACAACCCGTACTCATCGAGGCTGAACGCGGCGTCATTGCGGTCGAGCGGCGAACCGTGCCATTTCGCGGGGTCGATAACCGGTTCGTGGGCCCAATCGTCATAGTTGCCGTCCGTGGCCTGCCAGCGGTTTTGAGTCCCGAACCGGTCGCCGTTGTACAGCGGGTGATGCTTGCGCTCGAGCGAGCGGTAAAAATCAAGCCCCATCGTGTTGTCCGGCCAGAACGTTTTGTAGGCCTCGGTGAACGCGCCGGATTGGTCGTGAAGCGATGGCCGGAATGGTATCCCGTTTTCGTCGATTGTTGGAACATCGTCGTCAATGCAGCGGTTGATCACGTCCCGCTCCGTGTAGGTGATGCGGTCGACGACGCGTTTTTGCTGGTGCGGCCCCTGGTAGAGCGAAACAAACACGTTATCGCCCGGCGAGAACCGCCGCTCGATGAATTCCTTCCATTCGGGAGTCAGGAAAAAGTCGTCGGGATACAACGAGGGCATCAGGTCGTACAACAGCGCGAACGGCAGGATGTTGAACGAACCCGCGCCCGCATGGATCTGGAACGGGCTGTCCATCCACAATCGGCCTTCGTCCACCCCTTCGCCCGCACCGGTCGCATCATCATCGCCGTTGTGGTCAATGCCATCGCGGCCCATGATGAACGGGGGATTGTTCAAGCCAATAAGGTGGTCGTCGTAATCGTTGTCAATCCCGTCATGCTCGGGATAGTTCGGGAAAACGCCGCCGCCCAACACCCAGTCGGCCATAAACTGTTTGATGTCGGTGATTGGGAGGAGGTTCGCGTTGAGTCCGGAAACCTTGAGCTGGACAACCCGCATCCGAGCGTCGTTGGCTTCAAACGGCGACGGCGGAACGGTGGGGTCAATCTCGCCGCGCCCATCCGGTCCTGGCCCCGTATCGAGCCGGGCCGGAATCAGCGGAACCGTCGTGTCGCCCGCATCGAGATCCAAAACCGGACGATAGCCCGGCGTGCCTACCTGACCGATTCCATTCCAGAGGAACGGGTTGTCGTTAAACATGTCTGCGAACGTGGTCTCCGGGACCGTATCTTCGGGAATCGGAGGGCTATATGCCGAGACCGCCAGCAGCAGCCGGTTGTACGGCGGTATCGAATCGATTACGGTGCCTGCCGGCACTTCCATTTCGGCTTTGTCGCCGCTGGAAATGTTGCCGCCGGAATCCGGAGAGCCGACCGTAAGCTGCCAGCCCGACAGATCGATCGGCTGCCCACTGACATTCTCAATCTCGACCCACTCGTGATCCGGTTCCTGGCTGAAATCGAAGAAGTTGATGCTGAAGTTGGCATCGGGAGTTGCTTCCGTCATCCATATGGCGACGTGCAGATACACTTGACTCTCGCCGGCTGCAGCATCCGCATAACGCGGAACGGTGACCGTGTACCCTTGGAAACCACGCAAGTAACCTTGCACCCAAGGATCTGCGGGATCGTCGTCTGTGGGATCACCGTCTGGAAAATTATTGCCCGGGTGTTCCCCGTCCAGGAAAACCCATCCCTCGGGCTTTATGCCCGTATTGATGTAGACATCGGAAAACCAACTCTCGACCGGCGCGGGTGTTAGTCCGAACGCACTCTTGACAAGGTCCTGGGTTATCCAATAGCCGGTTGTGTCGACAGTGATGTTATCCAGACTCCCCGCTTGCGGCCTTATCGTCAACCATTCCGGTATCGTTGCCGGAGGATCTCCGAGCCTTGCGTATTTAATCAAATACTTCATTTGGTTCGCGGCCGTAACCGTGGGTGTGCCGGAGTCGTCGGTGGTGTTGATCGTCAAATAGTACCTGCCGGGAGGCAGGTGTGATGAAGGGCCAATCCTGTATTCAATGACATTCGGTAAGTCTGCGGAAACGGGAGGGTCTTCGGGGGGCACCAGCGTTACATTAACTCTATTATTGAATGACTCAAGCTCAGCTTTGTCCCCTATGCAACCATACGGAAGACGTGTGATATCCGCCACGAGATCCCACGTGTCGGTTGCCGGGATTGTCAGGCCGTATTGATAGGTAATCACACCTGCTACAACCACGCCAGGATTTGCAAAGGACGCTCTTTCGACATGGTAGCCTATGCCTGTCCCAAAGATTAAGTTTGGGTCGTAAAAATCATGCATGGTACTGGTGTCTGGATACCAGAGAATTTCCGCTTCAATCCGCCGGACGGGCCGGACCATGATTTCGTTGATACGGATGGCTTCTGCGCCGGCAACGGTGTATGAGATGGGCCGTTTGGCTTCTTCGGGCGGTGTGCCGGCGGTGACCTGAAGTGCGTACCACCAGGGGTCGTATTCGAACTGTTGCAAGTCGGCGGTGGAGAGTTCGGTTCGGGCGTGGTCGCCGTCGGCGGCGTCGGCGATATTGGCGGCGAGCTGCATGGCTTGCAGGCGCGCGTCTTGCGGGAACACGGGCGCGGTGGGCGAGCCGGGCAGCCAGGTTTGCGCGCCGAGCAGGGTCTGTTGGACGCCCTCGATGCGCATTCCGGCGAGGAACGCGTTAAACGGGAACACTTCCTGCTCGTCGGGCCGCATCTCGCCGGACAGGTAGCGGTTGACGTCTTCGGGGAGGTAGCGGTAACCGAGCTGGACGTAGGGATTGAGGGGATTGCCGTCTTCGTCCTCGCCGTGGTAGACGAGGGCCTCGTCGAGTTTCCATTCTTCGATGAATGCGCGGGCCATTTGCGCGGCGGAGGCGAGGTTGTAGTTGAGCTTTGGCCCGAGCGTTTCGATGTTGCCGTCTTCGTCGCGGATGGTGCGGTTGTTCCGCGCGCCGGAATCGATCGTGATGAACGGCCGCATCCGGTTGATGGCGCCGTTGGCCAAGCCCTCGACGCCGCTGGCGATTTCCTCGTTGAGGACGGCCCGCTTGAGGTAATCGCGGGTGGGCAGCGGCCGGTCGCTGAACGTGCCGATTGGCGCGTTGTCGATTTGTTCGGCGATCTTGTTGCGCACGGGATAGTTGTACTGGAACTCGGCGGGCTCGTCGACGCCTTCGAGGATGCCGGCGTTGGCAAAAACGGCGTAGACGGCTTGCGCAATGTCGGTGGCGGACTGCGCCGGGTTTACGTAAAGAAGTGAGGTTTCGCCGGCAGTGAACCAGCCGGCCCGGTTGGCATACGCCCATGCGGCGTCGATTTGGTCGGGCGTCAGGTTGATGCCGGGGTTGCTCCCTTCGTCGATCAGGCCGTTGCCGTTGTCGTCGATCCCGTTGATGGCCAGCAGTAACGCATTCGCGTTATCGTCGACAAACCCGTAGCCCGGCAGCGTGACGTCGTAGACAAACTCGGTGGGCATGATGCCGGAAAGGTCGTCGCCGATCCGCATCGACCCATTTGGCGCGCCCGTCAGCAGGTTCCAGAACTTCAGGGACCGGGCCTCGCTCAGCCTCGGCAGCACCCAGGTGAGATACTCGCCCGTCGACGCGCCGGAGGCGAACGCCGGCCGCCAGAACGGCGTGAATGCGCCCGTATTGGACGCGGCGAGCGTGAGGGGATCGATGCCGGCGTCGATAAACGAGGGCACATCGAGGTAGTGTGCGCCGGCCGCGTTCATGTTGACCTTCGACGCCTCGTCGCGGATCAAAATCGCCGCACGCCCCGCCAACTCGCACATCGGCTCACCCGTCGTGCAGATGCGCAGCCCCAGAGTCGGGTCGAGGTACTGCTGGCTGATTTCGGTGAAACCAAGCGCAATCAGGCGCCGAAATTCGGCGTACGTTACAATGCGCCTTCTGCGATCTTCCGGCGTGAGCGTTTGATCGCGCGCCGGATCGGTATAGGCATAGTATTCGACGTGATAGTTGATGATGCCGTCATAATCATTGTCGATCGCGTCAACCAGGTAGCGCCCACCGACAACGTCCGCCACGGACGCCGTGGCGCTGCACGTAACAGAGGCAGGCAGCCGCGGGATACTCAGGTTGTACAGATCAAGCGGCTTGAATCTCGGTTCCGGGTAGCTGAAATCCGGCACATCGATGGGCGCGGTCAGATACCAGGCGTCGACCCCGTTGCGCGGCTCGTACGTGCCCGGATAAAACAGGATCGCGGCCCGATCTTCGCCCGCCTTGCCGTCCAGGTTGAAGTCCACATCCGCCGGACCAAAAACCCCTTCGTCTTTCTGGAACAGGTAGTCCTGTGCCAGCGGGACCCAGATCGAGTCGTTCTTCCCGTCCCCGTCGTTGTCGACATCGCAGTAGATACCGACTCGCTGGGCGTACGTGAGGGGTTCGAATGCCGGGTCGAACACGAACCGGTTCGCGAGCCGGTCGTAGTCGGTTTCGGGATTGTCGATGAACCCGGTCAGGTTCCCGGTCTTGGGGCGTTCGAACCTGGGGACGTAGAGGTGCTTCATGAGTTCGCCGGCACCATCACTAACGCCGGGGGCATAGTAGATTTGGCCGGAGCGCGGGTCCACATAGGTGTAGTTATCGTAGAAGACGCTTGGGATGCCACCGTTGGCGACATTGGGTTGCCACGGCGGTCTCATCCAGTCTTTTTCGGCCGCCCACAGGCCGTTGAAATAGGTGGTCCATGCGTGGTCGGTCGAGGTGACGTTTGGGTGCTCGATGGCGTCTTTTTTGAGCATGTTGATCGCGAGGGAGGTGGCGGCTTCGCTGAGTAGTTCGGCCCGGACGGTGTTGCCGACGTTTGTGGCGGTTTGAAACTGGATCCGGCTTACCGTAAAGAAGGTCAGCGCGATCGCGAACAGGATAAACATGATAAACAGCGCGATCACCAAGGCCGCGCCGGAACGGCCGATTGACGATTTTCTGATTGCGGATTGCGGATTGCCGATTGCGAATTCCCGCCGCCTGGTGGTCAATTTGTAATTTGTACTTTGTAATTTGTAATTACTCGACGGCATAGTTTTGATCTTTTATCTGGGTGGTCACGTTGGTATAGGATCGCGTTTTGACGCAATCGGCGCAGTCGTCGTCAACCGGCTCGAGGGGAACCGTAATGCTGCCTGACCAGCCGCTGGACACCGCCACGGAGTAGTAGCCCGTGACATCAGTTGTTACCTCGACGCCCGGGTCCGGCCAAACGTTCATTGGCACGCCGCTCACGCCTTGGTCATTGTTGTCCGGTTGGTAAACACGACCCTCAATGACCGCCTGGCGGGTGTATGCGGCGGGCAGATTGACCTGCATGGTGAACAGCTTCTGGAAGTCGGGCGCGCTCGGGTAGGGCGCCTTGAACATCAGCCACATGCTGACCGACACAATCTCGGGCAGCGAGGTGTCGGAGCAAAACGAATTCCCGCCCCAGCAATTAATGCTCCGCGGGTCGTTCCACCAAATGTTGGACGACAGCGGGTTCTCCTGGGGCCTCGCATAGTCGTAATCAAAAAGTGCGAGGCCGCTGAACGGGTAGGTGCGGTAACCCGGCACCGGATACTCGGGGATATCGAACGGCGGCACAGTGGTCACAACGCTGTCGGTGAGGACGAATTGGAGATAGGCCGAACCGTCTTGTGGAAGGTCGTCGATGCCGCGGCCTAAATAGGTTGCCGGGCTTGACCAGGCGTTCGGGACCTGATCGTCGCCGCCCGCCAGCATCCGAATCCAGAACTCGCATTTCTTGGCGCGCCGATACGAGTCTGCAAACTCGGGCGTGTCCTGATCGGGATGCGCGAGGAGGTATTCGAGCAATTCGCCGTCAATTACGCCCATAATTGTATCGGTTTCGGAAGCCATGGTTGTGTCCCACTGCACGGGAAACGTATCGAGGTCCGCCGCGTTCATTTCGACATAACGCAGCAGCCGGTGGCTGAAAGCGTCTGCCCCATCCATCGCGGCGGGGAAATACTCGTATGACCCGCCGTGATGCAGGACGTACGTGACCCGGGCGAGGCGGAGGTCGGTGTTTTGCATGGGTGTGGCGGTGTTGTCGTAGCCGGCGTACTCGCTACGGTTTTTGACGAGGCCGACAAACGTCATGCCGATGGGCGTGCCGTAGAAGGAGAACTTGTTTCCGGCGTCGCGGCCGTTGAAGCTGGTGAGGAGATCGGCTTTGATCGAGGAGAGTGCGCCGCCGGCCCGGTCGAACGCGTCGGTCTGCTGTAGCGAGCTGCGAACCGTCCGCACGCTGCCCGTGAACAGCATCGTGAATCCCGCCATCAGCACCATCAGCACGGCAACCGCCACCAGCATCTCGGCGAGCGTAAAGCCCGGGGCCGTATGGAGTGCGGCCGCTTGCTGCCGCTTTTGGTGCGGGATCTGTGATGCCCCTTCAGGGCGTGCGTCTCGCGCCGTCCGGTTACCCAGGGCGTTGCCCTGGGCTGACATGTCTTGCCCTTTCAGGGCATGAGCGAAACGCGGAATTGCGCAACGCGGAATGCGGAACGCGGAACGCGGAATGCGGAACGCGGAACGCGGAATGCGGAACGCGGAACGTGGAATGCGGAACGCGGAACGTGGAATGCGGAACGCGGAACGCGGAACTGCTGAATTGCTGAAGGATGAAGGATGAATTGCCGATTGCCGATTGCCGATTGCCGATTGGGGATTTCTAATCTTCAATTTGTCCTTTGTAATTTGTCCTTTGTAATTAGCGGCTTGCGGATTGGGCGCTGTGGCCTGGGCCTCATGCCCACACGGACTTCCGTCAATCCGCAATCCGCAATCCGCAATCCGCAATCTCTGCATGTTCAGTGCTCGGTGACGTAGGTGACGAACGATTCGTACCGGCCGTCGGTCATTTTGACGCGGTACGTCACGCGGAACACGTCCTGGGTGCCCGGTAGCCGGGTGACGCTGGCGCCGCAGGCGTCGTAGATGGCGTAGGCCGCTGCGGCCTCATCCACGGCGGCCATGGTGTTTTTGTTGATCCACGCGCGCATCTCGGAGATGTTGTCGAGCGCGCGCAGCCGGCTCAGTTCGGAGCCTGCGACAGTCGCGGCGGCGTTTCGTTCGGCGGCGGCACGGGCCGCGCGCAGGCTCTGCGGGAACAGGCCCATCACGGCCATGATGCCGACCCCGAGGATGCCCACCGCCACCAGCACCTCGAGCAGCGTAAACCCGCTGTTTCGCGAATACGATTTGTTTTTCATAGTAGTACCTCTAGTCACTTGCTATCTCAACACGCCCCGTGGCGCGGTAAATGTTGATGTTGATCGTGCGGAGGTTATAGCCATTCTCTCCCAATTCGGGATCAACAAGCCGCTCGTCGATACCGGCATCGGCCGTATAGCAGACGTGAAGCCTGTACAGCTCCCGTTCGCCGTTGCGCAGCCGGCCCGACGGCTCAAACACGTTGGCGTAATAATCACCCTGTTCATCCGGGCTCGCCAGCCATTCCGGGTACGTGGTCGAGTTGGTAAAGAGCACCTTGACCTTTTCGAAGCCCGGCTTGTCTTGTGGAAACATCTCAGATTCAAGGCCTGTATTGCCGGGAAGGGGGCGCAACTGGCCTTCGTCTCTGCTGGCGACTGGCACGAACAGGAGCTGGCGACTTTCACCACCAACTGTCAGCGTCGGGTGCTGATACATCAGGGCCGCGGCCCGTAGGTTGTTGGGGGTGTTGCCCTCGGGGTTGTAGGTACTGTAAACGACGGCGGTTTCGACGTTGTAGGTGCTGGCGTAGATGCGTGCGGCGCGGAGCAGTGTGTAGAGCTCGCGGGCGCTGGCCTGGAGGTCGTTTCTCCAGAGCAGACCCATCCGGGCCATCGACGGTATCGCGATCCCCGCCATGATGGCGATAATGGCCACCACGACGACCAACTCCACCATCGTCAAGCCGCCGGCACGCCCTATGTCGAGCTTAGCGCCCACGAGCCGATCTCCAAAAAAAACTGTGCGTGTTGCCGACGCCCGCGGCTCAATACAACGCCGACCAGCCCGAGGCGCTGTCCCAGTTGTTGATGTCGTCGCCGCCGCCTTCGGCCTGGTTGGAGAATTCGTCGCCGCCATACGACCAGATGTACACGGCCAGATCTTTCGCGCTGGGATACCCGGGGCCATTGTCAGCCCTGGGATTGCCCCGCATCTCGCTGTCGGCCAGGACTTTCGCGTTTTGGTCGTAAACATAATCAGGGCCGCGGTAGCAGCGGAAGGGACTTGGAGTATTCACGTTATTCCGGTCCATGTACATTCTGTTGGTTGTCAATGGACCTGCAAAGAAGAAGTAGGGATGCGTTCCCCATGGGTCCATCGGGATGTCCATGTAGCTCGAACCCAGCTTGCGCTGGACGGCGGGAGCCAGCGTGAGAACGGGACTTATATGGTCCAACGTAAAGTCAAAATCGGCGTTTTTTCCACGGCGCAGCAACTCGTAAAAGATGTTCGAGTAGATCTTCTCTGCGGTGTCGGGGCCGGCCGTAGCCGCATTTTCCACGTAGGTAGCGAGCGCTGACGTTTTATCTGGAAGCAGTTCAAAGAACTTGTCGATGCCCTGTTTGTCGACGTCGGCGAGCATTTTGGTGATGGCAAGCTCGGCGCCTCTGATTTCGGAGGCGGCGCGGGCCATTCTGGCGCGGCCGATGGCGTCGGTGACGCGCGGCACGACAATGGCTGCCAGGATCGTGATAATCGCAATCACGACCAGCAGTTCAACCAGCGTAAAACCTTTTGAGCGGTTCATGTTCACTCCTCCCCATACGGTCGCCCGAGTACGGGCGCCTGTGGTCGCCCGAGTACGGGCGCCTGTGGTCGCCCGAGTACGGGCGCCTGTGGGCGCCCAATTGCCGGCGCCTGTGTGTTGCAGCTTTGTCCGTTTCGAAGACATCCGGCCAACCCTTTCCATATACATATTACCCTATGAACCGCTGATGGCGTCGCCGAGTGAGAAAATGGGCAAATACAGGGCGACCACAATAAACCCGATGATGCCGCCGAGCACGACGATGATGATGGGTTCGAGGAGGGCCAGCATGGCGTCCACGGCCGCCTCGACTTCCGCGTCGTAGATGTCGGCCACCTTCATGAGCATCGAATCGAGGCTGCCGGTTTCCTCGCCCACGTCGATCATGTTGACCACCATCGCCGGAAACACCTTGGCCTGGTCGAGCGGGTCGGCGATGGTGTCGCCTTCCTTGATGCTGTCGTGTACTTTCTGGATGGCGTTCTGGACGACTTCGTTGCCGATAGTTTCCTTGGTGATCTTGAGCGCGTTGAGGATGGGCACGCCGGACGTGATCAGCGTGCCGAGCGTGCGGGCAAACCGTGCCACGGCCACCTTGATCACGAGGTCGCCGATCAGGGGCAGGCGCAATACCACGCGGTCCATGACCCTTTTGACCGTGTGGCTCTTGCCCAGCAGCTTGATCGTGATGGCGGTGCCGCTCAGGATACACAGCAGCAGCCACCACCGGTATTGCATGAAATCGCCCGCGTCCACCAGGAACTGCGTTGGCGCGGGCAGCCCTTTGTCGAATTGGTCGAAGATTTCGGCGAACACCGGCACCACCCTAGTCAGCAGGAACGACACGATGCCCGTGGCGATCACGACAACCGCGATCGGGTAGATCAGCGCGCCGCGCACCCGCCGTTTCAAAGCCTGCCGCCGTTCCATGAACATGGCCAGGCGGTTGAGCACCGTCTCGAGCAAACCGCCGACCTCGCCCGCGCGAACCATGTTCACAAACAGCCGGTCAAACACCTTGGGGTGCTTTGCAAGCCCGTCGGAAAACGTTGAGCCCGCCTTGATATCTTCGGCGATCTCGCGCAGGATGTCGCGCATTTTGCAGGGTTTGAGTTGGGCGATAAGCACGTTGAGGCTTCGCAGAAGCGGGAGGCCCGCGTCGATCAGGGTGGCGAGCTGGCGCGTCATAATGACGATCTGCTTGGTCTTGACGCCGCCCATGTAAAACTCGCTGATGCCGCCTTTTTCTTTTCGGGCCTTGCGCTCGTCGCTTTTCCGGGCTTCGCGCACTTTGGTGGGGTAGAGGCCGAGGCTGCGCACGTCATTGATGGCCAGGGCCTGCGATTCGGCCGCGAGGACGCCGAACACTTCCTTGCCGTCCTTGTTCAGGGCCTTATAGGCGAACTTGGCCATGTTTCAGCTCCCAGGGCGGCTAAGAAGCCGCATTCAGAATCTTTGTTCGCGACGTTGAATCAACATCTGTGTTTTGTGCGAAAATGTTGCGAATAAAGATTCTAATCATCGAACTTGTCTGTGCCATGTACCACTTCCTCGACGCTCGTGATCCCTTGCACGCACTTGATGATGCCTTCTTCCCGCAGCGTGCGCATTCCCAGGCTTTTCCGGGCGTACTTGCGGATTTCGAACGACATCGCCCTGTTGAGGATCATGTCGCACACGTCTTCATTGACGCCAAGGTACTCGTAAAGGCCCGTCCGGCCCATATACCCGATATAGTCGCAGGCCGCGCACCCTTTCGGGCCGGGCCGGAAGAACTTGAGGTTTGGGTCGCGCATCCACGAATCCGGCAGGCCCAGTTTCTCCCGTTCCTCGATGGGGGGGGTGTACTGCTCGCGGCAGTGGCGGCAAAGCACCCGCACCAGCCGCTGCGCCAGAATCGCATCGAGCGACGCCACGATCAGGAACGGCTCGACGTCCATATCGAGCAGGCGCGTGATGGTTTCCGGCGCGCTGTTGGTGTGAAGCGTGCTGAGCACGAGGTGGCCTGTCAGCGAGGCTTCAATGGCGATCTGGGCCGTCTCGAGGTCACGGATTTCACCAACCATCACAATGTCCGGGTCCTGGCGCAGAATCGACCGGAGGCAGGCCGCAAACGTCAGCCCGATTTCCTCGCGCACCTGTACCTGGATGATCCGCTCGATCTGTAATTCGACCGGGTCTTCCGTGGTGATGATCTTGACCTCGGGCGAGTTCAACTCGTTCAGGCACGCGTACAGCGTCGTGGTTTTTCCCGAACCTGTGGGGCCCGTCACCAGGAAGATGCCGTTGGGTTTGCCAATGGTCCTGCGGAGCAGCTTGAGGCACAGCGGGCTTAACCCGAGGATGTTGAGGTCGATTTTCACGGCGGTCCGATCCAGGATACGCATCACCACGCACTCGCCGAACAACGTCGGCAGCGTCGCCACGCGGACGTCGATCTCGCTGTCGCCGATCTTCAACTCGATCCGCGCGTCCTGGGGAAGGCGCCGCTCGCCAATGTCCATGTTGCACATGACTTTGACGCGCGACACCAGCGCCAGCGCCAGCGCCTTGGGCGGGCTGACAATTTCGTGTAGCACGCTGTCGATGCGGATCCGGATCCGGAACATGCCTTCGTAGATTTCAAAGTGAATGTCCGAAGCGCGCTTCTGGACCGCTTCAAGGAATACCAGGTTGACGATCTTGATGATCTGGGGTTCCTGGGTGAGCGCGATCAGGTTGTCGACGTCGCCAACAATTTCCTGGACGCCCATCTCTTCGAGGGTCAGTTCGGAATTGCCGACGCGCTCGACCAGTTCGTTGAGCGTCTGGTGGAGCGACTCGGTTTCGACGGTGTAGTTGACGTTGATCGCCGCGTGCACGTCCTGGTGGTTGCTGATGGCGCCCATAACCTCGCAGCTCAGGATCTGGCGAAGGTCGTCCAGCGTGCTCATGTTGAGCGGGTCGGCCATGGCCACCACCAGCTTGTCGTCCTGCTCGCGCACGGGGATGATGTTGTAAAACTTAGCCACGTCGGCCGTAACCCGCCGAAGGACTTCTTCCTTAATCTTGATCTTGGTCAGGTCGACCCGCTCCATCCCCGCCTGGACGCCCAGCGCCTCGACCACGTCCTGCTCTTCGCAGAACCCCATCGAGACCAGGACGCGGCCAAGCAGTTCGCCCGTCAGGCGTTGTCGCTGCAACGCTTCATCGAGCGCCAACGGCGTTACCACGCCCTGTTCAATCAGGATGTCGCCGATCTGTCTTTCACGCGTGACGGCCATAAGTCGGGTCTAACCACCTTAATGCGCCTGTCAATGACAGGTTGTCAATGAACACCTTGCGGCCCTTTTTTATCCGGGATAGTGTCGAGACCGAGCGCTTGCGCCTGCTGGGCGAATTCTTCGGCCAACTGCGCTTTTGAGACCGCGTCTTCGTATTTGATGATGCCTTTTCGATATAGCGCCAGGAGGTGTTCATCCAGCAGGTTCATTCCGAACTTGTGGCCCGTTTGGATCATGGACGTGATGCGGTACGACTTGTTCTCGCGGATAAGGTTCTGGATGGCCGGCGTGGAAATCATGATCTCGAACGCCGCCACGCGGCCAAACCCGCTCTTCTTGGGGATCAGCGCCTGAGAAATCACCGCCTTGAGGTTACCGGCAAGCTGCGTGCGGATCTGCTCCTGCTGGTTGGTGGGGAACGCGTCGATCAGGCGGTCGATGGTACGGACGGCGCCGGTCGTATGCAGGGTGCCAAACACCAAGTGGCCGGTTTCGGCCGCGGTCACGGCGGACTCGATGGTGTCGAGGTCGCGCATTTCGCCGACCAGAATCACGTCGGGGTCTTGACGCAGCGAGCGGCGGATAGCCTCGGAGAACGTGGGTACATCGACACCGACTTCGCGCTGGGTGACAATGCTCTTTTTATGGTAGTGATAATATTCGATGGGGTCTTCAATGGTGATGATGTGGTGGTCGAAGTTGGCATTGATCCAGTCGAGCATGGTGGCAAGCGACGTGGTTTTGCCACAGCCGGTGGGCCCGGTAACCAAGCAGAGGCCGCGTGGCTGGGTGATGACCTCTTTCAGGGTTTCGGGCAGGCCGATTTCATCGAACGTGAAGATATGCCTGGGAATAAGCCGGAGCACCAGCCCAACATACCCGCGCTGCTTGAAAATCGACACGCGGAACCGCGCAACGTCTTCGAACGCAAACCCAAAGTCCGACCCGCCCACTTCCTGGAGTTCCTGCTGGTTGTCGACCGACGCAATGCTTTTCATGAGGCGTTCGGTGTCTTCGGCGGTGAGCACTTTGTCTCCGAAAAACTGCAAGTGCCCGTGGACCCGGCCGATGGGTGGGTTATCGACGGCCAGGTGAAGGTCGGAACCGTCCCGGTCAATCAGCATTCGCAGCAGGCTCACCATTTCATATGCCATGAATCGTCATCTCTCTCGATTATTCGTGTCGTTCGAGCGGGTCGTCCGCGCGTGTTTTGCGGTTCACTTCCTCGATGGTCGTGACGCCCTTGAGGGCTTTTTCCCAGGCGTCTTCGCGCATCGTCGTCATCCCGTCGCGCCGGGCTTGCCTTCTGAGAACCGCCGCCGATTCGCCCGCCATCACCATGTGGCGCAGGTTGTCGTTCGAGGTCAGCAACTCGTACGCGCCCAGGCGGCCCGAATACCCCGTGTGGTTGCAGTTGTCACATCCCACACCGTGAAATAGCTCGACTTTTGACCGGTCCACGTGGAGACCCAGCAGCTCAAATTCTTCCTCGGGCGGCTTGTAAGGTTCTTTGCACGAAGTGCAAATCGTTCGCACCAGCCGCTGTGCCAGGATGGCCCGGATGCCCGCCGCCACCAGGAACGGTTTTATCCCGATATCGATCAAGCGCGGGAACGCGCTGGCCGAATCGTTCGTGTGAAGCGTGGAAAACACCAGGTGACCCGTAAGGGCCGCCTTGATCGCGATCTCGGCGGTTTCCAGGTCGCGGATTTCGCCGACCATCACGATGTCCGGGTCCTGACGGAAAATGGCGCGGAGCGCCCGCGCGAAGTTCCAGCCGATGTCGTGCTGGATCTGAACCTGGTTGATGCCTTCGAGCTGGTATTCGACCGGGTCTTCGACCGTGATGAGTTTTACGTCGGGCTGGTTCAGGTTGTTAAGCGAGGCGTAAAGCGTGGTGGTCTTGCCCGAGCCCGTCGGGCCTGTCACCAGCACCACGCCCGTAGCCTGTTCGAGCAGTTGTTCCCACGCCAGCTGATCTTTTGGAGAAAAGCCAAGCTGGCCCAGCCCCAGCAGCAGCCCGCTCTTGTCCAGGATACGCATCACCACGCTCTCGCCAAACGTCGCGGGCAGCGCGCTGACGCGCAGGTCGACCATCTTGCCGCCCATGTTGAGCTTGATCCGCCCGTCCTGGGGAACCCGCCGCTCCGATATGTCCATACCCGCCAGAATCTTGAGACGCGAAATAATGGCCGACTGCGCCCGCTTGGGCGGCACCGGCATCTCGTGCAGCACGCCGTCAATCCGGTACCGGACTTTCACGTCCGACTTGCCCGGCTCGACGTGAATGTCGGATGCGCGCAGCCGGAACGCGTCCAGGATAAGGTTGTGCACGTACCGCACTATGGGGCTGTTGTCTTCTTCTTCCTCGCCGGTCGGCGTGCCCACACTGGTGTCGCCGTCAAAATCAATGTTGTCGACGCTGATGCTGTTTACGCTCAGTTCGCTGCCGCTCATCGAACTGAGGCTGCTCACGGCCGAGGAACCCATCGAACTCAGGCTCGACATTGTGCTCAGCGTGCTCATCGTGCTGGCGCTGCTTACCGTCGAAAGCATCGTTTCTACCGTCGTCTCCGAAAGACCGTAATATTTTGCCAACGCCTTGGCAATGTCTTCGGGCGACGCCAGCACGGTCGAGATCGGCCGATCCAAAAGCCGCTGGAGATCGTCTATCTGATCGATCTTGGTCGGGTCGGCTGTCGCCAAAACTAGCGTATTGTCATCTTCCCGGAACGGAATAACCCGATATACGGTGGCGACGGTGCCGGGAACCGCGTTCCGGATCCGTTCCGGAATCTCGTAGTCCGAAAGCTTGATGATCGGGATACCAAGCTGGTCCGCCAAACCTTCGGTAATGTGGTTCTTGCTGATGTGACCAAGCCGGACAAGGATCTCCCCAAGCTTGCGGTTGCTCATCGTAGTCTGTTGTTTTTGAATGGCTTCGGCGAGTTGCTGCTGCGAAATGACGCCGCGCTCCACCAGGCGCTGGCCGAAGAGCGAATAACCTTGAGTAGCCATGGAAGTGAGCCTCAATTTGCCCAGTAGAATAGTACCAGAGCGAAGGGCAAAATGTCAATGATAATACTGTTAATGTTTATTGGCGTTACTGGGTTTACGCGGCTGGCTGTCAATAATTTACGTCCCCACAGCCCAATCTTTGTCACCCGGATAAAATCTCGAAAAGCAGAGTTTTCTCTGCCACCATTCTTGCGCAATTGGAATAAAAAATCAAGTGGGACCTGATTGCGGCAAAGTGAAGTCGCGCTCGCCCGGATGTCAGGAGGCGACGGCCCCGGAGTTGGGCGACAAGAGGGTGATCTCGCATTCGAGCCCTTTGTTGTTGTTCTCCGGCCGCAGGAGCATTCGGTATACGACGACCAAGTTGTTGCTCGAATAGACTTTATGGAGGGTGTTTGTAAGTTCCTTAAGAGTGACCCCGGTAAGGCCCAGTTCCACCATGGTCACTTGGTCGGACACGTCGCCGGACTTGTCGAACTTTGCGGCAATTTTCCTGAGATTTGCGCGTTCCCTGAGGCTTTCCTCGGCTAAGACGGAGTTGACAAATGACCACAGGTCGAAGTTCGGCCGGCGCTCGTTGAGTCGTTTCATGAGGATTTCCTGGTTGCGCAGTCGTTCGAGGTGGGCATCGCGCAACATGACGGCGGAATCGAGTTCCTGCCCTGTGCTCTCAAGGTTCAAGACCGACCGCTTGTACTTCCTCAGCGGGTTTATCGGGATAAACACCAGCATGAATACCACCAGCGCAACCGCCGTCGCCGTAAAAATGATGCTGAGCCGGTCTTGTTTCCGGGGTTCCTGTTCGTTCACGTCAACTCCTTGTCTCTTCGCCGCTTTCCGAGCCGGCGTTTGGCCGCTGCAGGACAAGCCTGAACGTGCTTCTTCCCTCGACCAGCCTCAATTCGGGTTCCTCGGTCTTGAACACGGGCGACTGCTTGATTTTCTCGACCGCCGCCTTGAACGCGTTGTCATCTTTGACTTCGCCCACAACAATGATCCATGGTGCGGCCGCGTTGGGCGGCTCTATCTTGACGTCGGTGACATCGACGACCTGGCTGGGCAGATTGAGGGCAATCTCCATGAGCACGTCCAAAACGGTCGGGTCGGCAAACATGCCGGCAGGCACGTTGATTCCCTGTGTTTCGAGCGATTTGACTTCGGCCTCGACGGAACCGATCTGCTGCTCGAGCTGCGCCGCCTTCCCCGCGTTGACGATCCCAGCGTGGTGGTAGAACCAGGCGAAGCCCACCAGCAGCACCAGCGCAATGCACGACGTCAGCATGATGTACGGGACCAGCGCCGGAAACAGGTTCTTGTGGGCAAGTTCGTCTTTCCGCAGGTGCAGGCTGAACGCCGCGCCCGCCGCACCCGCCGCTACCCCGATAAGCCCCGCGCACAGCCGCTTGTCGACGTTTTTGGGCGCGGGAATCGCTGCCAGCGGGTCCTGAAACGTCACTGGAATCTCGAATTGCGCCGCCAGGGCCTCTTCGTGCTGCGCCGGCAGGCCAACCACATCGAGCGCCGCGATTTCTCCGTCGGTTTTCCACCCCGAATGAAACGCACGCATCGAGTTCTTGACCTCCTGGATGGCATCATCCAGGTTCTCGGCAAACTGTTCGGCGCCAATCGGGAGGTGGCGGAAGTACGCCAGCGACTTGTTGTAAACAATGGCAAAAACCGCCATCTTGTTGTGGAGGTACAGGAGGGCATGCAGCCCTTTGACCTGACGGACCCTCTTCCAGAGGCTGGTGAGGCCGATCGCATCGATGTCAGCGCCTTCCGGGTCTATGCCGGCCGCGTCGAGGATGTCGATCTGCTCCTGGAGGATGTTCCTGCGCACACCCACCGCCAGCACCTCCGTCTGGCCGTCGAACTCGAGTATCGGCATGTGGTCGACCACGAGTTCCTCGATCGGAATCGCAAGGTACCGCTCAAGCTCGAACGTGACCGCAGGCGTGACGCGGCGCGCGCCGCGAAACGGGATCGTGATCGTGCGCACGATGCTGTTCGCACTCGATAGACACAGGACATATACCGTCGGCCGGACTTTCAGGCCTTCAACAAGCCCTTTGACGGCCTGAACCATCGCTTCCTGGCGCTGCTGGGGATCCTCGTACTGGGCCCGGACCGTATGAACCTCGAGCACGCGCGGCCGTTTCAGCCCGGTCTTGACCACCGCCAGCCGCACGTCGTCGCCTTCAAATTCAATGGCCGCCACTCTCGCCGTTACAGGCATCGGTTCTCTATCTCCCTGCGGTTAATCACCTTATCGTATCACACGCCAGCTCAATATGCGGAACGGCATCGGAATCTCGCTATACGCATCGGGCCGGACTACGTACGCTTCCACGCGCACCATCACGTCGTCCACGAACCCGTCGCCCTGGATGCGGAACACGTTGCTCTTCACGTCAAGCAGGTCGTTGAATTCTTTGGGCATGCTCACGCTCGTTCCGAGATCCTGGACGTCCTGGAAGGGTGTCTGCTGCTGCGCGGCCAGGATGGTATCGACGGCCGCCGGGTCTTGGAACAGCGCCATGAGCAGTTCCGGCCGCGCCGTGTTGACGTTGATCTTGCCTTCGATGCTGCCGCACGCGGTGAGCAGATCGGGCAGCGACGATACCGGGTAAAGCTCATCTTCCTGCTGGCGGAGTTCCTGCGTTTCCTCCGGATCCCGGTTGAGATCGAAATAGATCTCCGGCGTGATGCCCGCAATAAGCAGCAATTCTTCAATCGACTCCATCGGCCCGTTCTTGCACGCATAAGGGGTTTCGAGCGATTCATAAAAATCGGACTCGGCCCCCTCCGGCCGCGGCTCGTCGTCAACATCGAGCCAGTCCAGGACCGCATCCGTCGGATTCGGCTCCACCTCCATCTGGTCGAACAGGTTTCTCAGCACCGTCTCGAGCGCCTCCATCCGCGCCTGGACCGGTGCGCCCTGCTGGTTCGGATTATTCGGATTGGCCGGGTTAACGGAGCTGGTCGGGTTTACCGGGTTGCCCTGCTTGTTCATATCGGCGTTTTCCATCGCTTCACGCTCCGCCGAGAAATCCGAAAATACGTTCAGGTTCAGCTTGCCGCACTCGTCTTCGATGTTGCAATGCATCGTGGCGTTGTTGATTTGCTGGGCAATCGGCTGCCCCCACGTGTCCGTCCATTTGCAGTCATACTCGCCAAAACCCGCCTGTTGGTTTTGCAGGTTTTGTCGATTAGCCTGATTCCGGTTGCTCGCGGGATTGGTCACGCGGGTCTGGCCGCCGCCTTGCGCGTATTCGCCGTAAACATCCTGCATCTGATCGCCCAGCAACAGGCCCATCCCGACGGCGACCGCCGACTTGGCGGCAACGTAGGCCTCCATGTCGCCGCGCCCATTGGCCGCCAGCGACGCCTCCACCTGCGTCTCATACGCGTATTCAAAGACGATGGCGCTCAACAAAACAACCAGCATCAGCACCAGGATCAGTGCTACGCCTTCGTCGTTGCGTCTGTTGAGCGCACTAGTTGCCAAAAAGACTCCCTCCCCGCGACCCCGACCGGGACCGGCCAAACCCCGAGGTGCTGCCGCGATCCGACCGATCCGACCGCCCCGGCTTCTCGTCTTTTCCCGATTGGTTCGACCTGCGCTGCTGGTCGCGGGCGCTGTTGCCGAAAAGGTTTCCGCGGCTGGTTTGCCTGGCTCCGGCGGCGCCATTCATCTTTTCTTCTTCCGGAATGAGCCCCGCACCAATGGGAATCGAGATGACGGTTTCAAAATCAAAGTCTTTGTCCTGGTCGATGCCGGCCTGTTGGTCCGCGTCATACTCGTCCTCGGAGCGGGCGTAGTTGAACCGGATTCTGACCGCCCACGGCATCCGCCCAAACTCGATCGAGTCCCAGTCTTCAACCCACTCGTATCCGTCGAAAAACGACACGTCAAACTGGTCCGCCGGAACGTTCCAGCCGGGGGCCTGCTCGCTCTCGGTTTCGAGCAGGGATGGTGTCCGCGTCGACTTATTCGAGCGGCTGCTGCTGGATTTCCTGTCGCTTTCCCGCGCCGAACCCCGGCTGTCTGAAAAACTCCTGTCGCCAAAGCTCCGGCCCGACCGGCCTGAAAAACCCCGCGAGGAAGAACTGCCAAACCCCGAATCACCGGACAACCGGTCCGTACGTCCGCCCCCATCCTCAAACAAATCCGTGCCGTATTCCTCGGCTACCGCCGGATCCAGCATCATCTGCTCGCTCGACTCCAGCTTCATCGCACCCACCGTCTGGCTCTGCTCGTCGTCGCCGAAAAAGCCGCCGCCTCCCGCGCCCGGGCTGTTGGCAACGGCCCCGTAATAGACGCGCTTGATCGCGCCGGGCGGCGACGCGCCCCCAATGACGGGCGCGGAACTCGCAAACTCGAGCGAGTCCATGGCGCCACGGGAGCCTTTCTCGCTGATGCCAATCAGAACGTACCGTTCGTCTTCGTAAATGGGATCGGCGACTATCGTCGAAAGGTTGGTCTGGAAACTGCGAGCGAGGAATTGCCGCATCCGCATCTCCTCGGCGCTGACGCGGGCAATCTCAGTGGCCGTGACCACCGATGACAGGCTGGCGTAGACAATCGACGTGATAATGATGAGGATGGATATAGCCACCATTACTTCAAGCAGCGTGAACCCGGCGCGGGTGCGGGTGGCAATTCTCATTGGAAAGGCTCCACGCTGAATACAAACATTACCATCGAGCGCGAATCCGTCGGGCCGTCCACGGTAACGGTGACGTCGTAGAGCGGTATCATTTCGTCTTCGCCCGTGGGCACGGCCTCAAACGTATAGGTATATTCGGGATACCGCTTGCCAAAGTCGCCCGAACCCGTCAGGTTGCCCGCCAGCACTTCCACCTCGGCCTCCCCGATCACCCGTTCCAGGAACTGTTGCATGAGGGTTTCTTCGCGCGCCTGGTTAAAAAGCTTCAGGGCTGCATAGTGCGTTTCCAGCAGGATGAGCAAGCTCGAACCAAGAATAGCCACCGCCACCATGACTTCGATGAGCGTAAATCCCTGTTTTCCGGTGCGGCGGCTCATTGGGACCCCCTCATGTCTTCTTCGTCTTTCTTGCCGCGCTCGAACCGGACGGTGCCGGTGAGCGGATCCCAGACAACGGTGAAATAATCCTCGTCTTCGCTCTTGACGTGAAAGAGGATCGGCTCGAAAAGGCCCAGCGACGACAGCTCGATTTCCACGTCGCCGGACCCGTAGTCGGTGGAACCAACCCGCACCAGTTCGATCTCCACGCCCCGCGGAAGCGCCGTCCGCATCAGCAGCGGCTCTTTGATTTCCTCGACGTAGCTCTCGGTGTCTTCGAGGTCGAACTTCTTCTCGAACAGGGGCCCCATGTCTTCAAACAGGCTGCCTTTATCGAGTTTCCTTGCTCGGGCCTCGGTCTGCATCCGGATATACCGTTCGAACCGATCGCGCATCATCCTGGCGGCTTCGGCTTCAGCGGCGGCGGGGTCGTCTGAATTGCCCATCGTACTGCCAAACTGGCTCTGGCGCAGGCCAGAACTGCCCATCAGGTCCATAAAGCCCGTCTTGTCTTTGCCGGATTTCTGGTCCTTGCCGCCTTCTTTGCCCTCTTCTTGATCTTTGAAAAACTCCTCCTCATCCTCACGCACCAGGCGCTCCGCCCAGTAGGTCTGCTCGTCCAGGTTGAACTTGACCGTGATGTTCTCCCGCATCAGGCTGGCTTGCGTCATCGCCGTGCGCCCAAACCCGGCCAGGTGGCGCGCCGCGCCCTCTCCCCTGCTTAATACGATCGCCGGCATGAGCTGCGGCAGCGCAACCGCCATCACGATCCCGATCAGCGCCGTGACCACCACCATCTCGAGCAACGTGAATCCCCCGATCCCGAAACGGCAGGCATGCGCGCCTGTCTTCCCCGGGGCATGGTAGATCTCTAAGGCGTGCTCAGGCATGGGCGTGATATTCTTCGTGTCCGGTCAGCCGCAGAAGCTACTTCGGGCCTTCGAGATCGCTGGTGATGTCGGCCTCGATGTCGGCGCCGCCGGGCCGCCCGTCCGCGCCGTACGAAACAATCTTGAACTCCCGGCTTCTCTCGGAGGTGTAGACATAGGAGTTGCCCCACGGGTCTTTGGGAATTTCTTTGCCCTCCAGGAAATTGATCCCTTTTTCGTTGGTGATCAGGGCTTCCAGTCCTTCGGCGCTTGACGGGAACCGGTTGAATTTGAGCCGGTACGCCGTGAGCGCCGTCTTGAAATTCTTGATCTGCGACTGGGCCTGCGTGACCGACGCTTCGTCCATCGCCGTGAACACGTTGAAACCGACGATGGTCGCCAGTATGGCGATAATGGCGATCACCACCATCAGCTCAACCAGCGTAAAGCCCGCGTTCCGTCGGCTCTTTCTGTTGTTATTGTCTGTCATCCGGCGCTCCTTTTTATATTAAATGTTCTGGCTCATGCTCAGAATGGGCAGCAGGATTGCCAACACCAAAAATCCAACCACCACGCCCATAAAAATAATAATGATCGGCTCGAGCAGGCCCACCATCGCTTCCGTAGCGAGGCGGACATCGTCGTCGTACGTATCCGCCACGCGCAGCAGCATGTTTTCTATCTGGCCGCTGCGCTGGCCAAGCTCAATCATGTGAATCAGCATCGGCGGGAAAAAGCCTGTGTCCCGCAACGGCTGGGCGAGATCTCTTCCGCGCCGCACGCCCGCCTTGACGTCTGCCATGCTTTCCTCGATGGGCTTGTTGCCGATCACGGTCTTGACCACGTCGAGCGAGTTCATCATCGTCAGCCCGCTTTCGAGCATGGTGCCGAGCGTCCGGGCGAACCGGGCGCTGATCAGCTTGATCAGCAGCGACCCGTACACGGGCAGCTTGAGCCGGATCCGGTCCCATTTCATCCGGCCGCGATCCGTCCCCACCCACAGCCGCCACAGGAAGAACAGGGCCACGATCACGCCAATCATGAGCCACCAGTAACTACCGACAATGTGGCTGATGCTCACCATTACTTTCGTGATTGTCGGCAGTTCCTGCTTCTGCTTTTCAAAAATCTGTGTGATGCGCGGCACGATCACCAGCATTAGAAACGACACGATCCCGAATGCAACCACCCCCATGAACGCCGGGTAGGCAATCGCCGATTTTATCTGCGCCTTGAGCTTGGCCTGGTGCTCCTCGATTTCCGCCAGCCGTTGCAGAACCTGTTCGAGCGCGCCGCCCGATTCGCCCGCACGGACCATGTTGCTGTAAAGCTGCGAGAAGATCCGCGGGTGCCGGGCCAGCGCGTCGGCCAGCGTGCTGCCGCTCTTGACTTTGTCACGGATGTCGTAGATGGCCTTTTTCAGGCGGGGCCGGGGCGTCTGCTCGAGGAGCGCCGTCAACGCTTCGACCAGCGGCATGCCCGCCTGGAGAAGCACGCCGAACTGCCGCGTCATCAGCGCCAGATCACGCGTCGGCACCCGGCCAAACACGAACCCTTTTGGCTCATCGATCGCCGGGCGGTCGGCAGTGGCCACCACGGTCGCCTTTTTGCCGCCGGCGGCTTCCGTCATGTCCGTGGGAAACAGGTCCTGCTCGCGGAGCTTTCGCCGCGCCACCGCCGGAGAATCCGCGTCGATGATGCCTTTGGTTTGTTTGCCTGCCTTGGTGATAGCTTTATATTCGTAAATGGCCATTGATCTTCAACAAGCCGGCGTTGAGCCGGCCGGCCGCCTTGGTTACATCACTTCATCAACGATGTCGTCGCGCGTTACGCGCAGCACTTCTTCAATCGTCGACACCCCCTCCGCCACTTTGTGAGCACCGTCTTCCCGCAGGGTGCGCATGCCGCGCCGCATCGCTTCCCGCTTGATGATGTTCGAGTCCGCGCCCTGCAACGTCAGTTCCTGCACGCGCGGCGTCATCACCAGCAACTCGAATATGCCCGTGCGGCCGAAGTAACCCCGGCCCAGGCACTTCTCGCAGCCCGTCCCGCGGTAGATAACCCGGTTGGAATCCTCATGCAGGTTCAGTTCCTTGAGGCTTTCGGCGTCGGCCGTGTGCGGCTGTTTGCAGTGCGGGCAGATCCGCCGCACCAGCCGCTGCGCCATGATGGCGATGGTCGACGACGTCACAAGAAACGGCTCGATCCCCATGTTGACCAACCGCGTGATGGCGCCCGCGCTGTCGTTGGTATGGAGCGTAGCAAACACCAGATGGCCCGTCAGCGACGCCTGGATCGCCATCTCGGCGGTCTCGAGATCGCGGATTTCGCCCACCAGGATGATGTCCGGGTCCTGGCGGAGGATGTGGCGCAGGCCCATCGCGAACGTAAGCCCGATTTTCGGATGCACCTGGATCTGGCCGATCCCGTTCATCTGGTATTCAATCGGATCTTCGACCGTGATGATGTTCTTGTCCGGCGAGTTGACCCGCTGAAGGCACGCGTACAGCGTCGTCGATTTGCCCGAACCGGTCGGGCCCGTAACCAGGATGATCCCGTGCGACCGCGTGATCAACTTGTCCACGAGATGGTAATCCTGCGCAAACATGCCCAGGTCCTCGAGGCTGAAAAGAAACGTCCCCTTCTCGAGGATGCGCATCACGACCCGCTCGCCGAACGCCACGGGAATTACCGACACGCGGATGTCGATCTCTTTGCCGCTCAGCGTGATCTTGATCCGCCCGTCCTGCGGCAGGCGGTGTTCGGCGATGTTGAGGTTCGCCATGATCTTGATGCGCGAGATTACGGCCGCCTGCTGCGATCGCGGCACCGAAAACTTCTCATACAGCACGCCGTCTATCCGGTACCGGACGCGCACCTCCCGCTCGAACGGCTCGACGTGAATGTCCGACGCACGCTCTTTGACCGCGCCCGAAATCAGCAGGTTGATCAGCTTGATGATGGGCGCTTCGTTGGCGAGATCGAGCAGGTCACGCTGGGAATCGACCGAATCAAGCGTGTGAAGGGTGGCCTCGCTGCCATCGTCATCGAGCGAGATGGTGTCGATCATCTCCGCCGCGTCGCCGCCCTGCTGGTCGAAGTAGCTGTCCATAATCGACTCGATGTCGGCCTTGCGGCACAACACCGGCTGTACCGGCGCGCCCAGCAGAAGCCGCAAGTCGTCCAGCGGAAGCAGGTTCGTCGGATCGTTAATGGCGACATGCACCGCGCTCCCGTTCTGCCGGAACGGAACCATCAGGTATTCCCGAATGAAACTGAGCGGCACTTTCGTGGTCAGCGCACCGTCCACCTCGCTCAGGATCGATGGCTCGAACGGGATGTTGAACTGCCGGCTGAACGCCTCGAGCAGATGATCCTCGTCCACGTAGCCCATGTCCAGCAGGATGTCGGCCAAGCGTTTGGGCTTAATCTTCTGCAGATCAAACGCTTTGTCGATGTGTTCCTGGTGGATGTGCCCCAATTCCAGGAGGATCGCACTCAATTCCAGATCGAGTTTGCTCGGCATTGTCACCTCGGGATGTCGCCGCGCCCAAAGCCTTCCGACTGCAGCATGGTGTCGGTCCTGTCGAGGCTGGGTCGGTATTTGTTGCGCATCTTGCTGCCCTTGCGTATCTTTTTGATTATGCCTTTCTCGAAAAGAACGTCCACGTTGGCGCTCTTGAATTCCTCCATCTTATACTTGCTGATGCGTTCGAGGTCGGACCCGTCCTTGATGATGTAGGGCGTGATCAGAACGACCACGTTCTGTTTCCTGCGCAGGTTGCTCTTGTTCCGGAACAGCCACCCCAGCCCCGGCAGGCTACCCAGGATCGGCGTCTGGTTTTTGGTGTGCGAGGTCGTCTCCTTGATCAACCCGCCGATGATGCCGGTCGTCCCGTCTTTTACGACGACATTGTTGGTAATACGCGACTTGTTGAACGTCGGGCCAAGTTCGTTCGGGTCGATACCGATCGTGCTCGTGGTGGGCTCGGAAACCTCGATCTCCGTCTCGAGCGACACATAGTCGCCCTCGTTGATCTGCGGGGTGACCTTCATCTTCACGCCGATTTCCTCGCGGCTGATTCCCCGCCCATAGCTCGTCATGCCATAGGAAGGATACTGCTGCTGCTGCTGGTTGGTTCCCTGCCGGGGATCGTAGCTGTAGCCCGACCGTTGCATCGGCACGGGCAATTCCTGGCCCACCACAATGTCGGCCGGCTCTTTATCCTGCGTGGTCAACGAAGGCTGCGAAAGGATGTCGACATCCGTGACCGTCTGCAGGGCCTTTATCAGGAACGGCACAAACGGTATTTTCACCTTGACGCCGTTGACGGTCGCTTCGATCGTGTCAAAGATGCCCGCCGTAATCCCGCCGGTGCTGCCCATGTTCAAAAGCCTGAGCGCGGTGCCTAGCGCCGCGGTTCCACTCGAGAGTTCCGTGGCCAACTCCGTGGCGTTGGCCAGTTGCGAAATGTTCGAGGTGTTGGCCAGGGCAAATGCATCGTTTCCGGTCACCGAGGCCACATCCACGGCCAATCCGAACGTGTCCTGGATGCTCACATCCATGATGACGGCCTCGACCATCACCTGCCGCTGGGGCACGTCAAGCTGCGCGATGATCTCCCGGATCACCTTGTAGTCTTGCGGCGACGCCAGGATCAGCAGCGCGTTCGTCTGTTCGTACCGGGCCACCACCACCTTTTTCTCGAATGGCTGAATCTCGCCCGTCTGCGCGGCGGGCCGGTCCGTGGCGGTGCGCGGCGTGGCGCCGAGGAACGTATTGAGCGCCTCTTCCACCTTTTCAGCGTCCGCGTTAAGCAGTTTATACACGTTCATGTTGTTGGCTTCGTACGGCGTGGGCGTATCCAGCTTCCCGATAAGTTCCCGCGCCCGTTCCATCAGGGTGGGCGTCGCGATCACGATCAACGCGTTCAGCCGTTCATCCGGAACGATCCGCAGCACTTCCTCCCGGCTGCCTACCACCGACGAGCCCCCCTGCCCGGGAAGCGCCCGGCTGGTCGAAAGCCGCTGCGGCGGCATGGGCCGTTGCGGCGTGGGCGGGCGGGCGGTACGTGGCGCGGTGGGCTCCGCACCCGTTCCCATCAGGACTTCATTCAATTGCTGCGCCAAAACTTCCGCCCGGGAGTACTCGATCATGAAGATCTCGGTTTCGGTGTCGTACCCCGCGACGTCGATGTCTTCGAGCAGGGCGAACATGCGCCGCAGCCCGTCCGCCGTGTCCGTGATAATCAGCGTGTTCGTAGGTGGGTACGCAATCACGCTCGCCACCGCCGACCCCAGGCTCTGCATCAGGCTGGCTATGGTTTCGGCCGTGGCATGCTTCACAGCGATCACGTGCGTGGACAGCGTGTCATAAGTTTCCGGAACGCCGCCGGTGCCTTTTCTCAGTTCAATCTTTTCTTTCAAATCAGCCGGCGCCTGGCCGGTACCCACTATCTTTATCAGATGGCCGCCAAGCGTCTCGATCATCGTGAATCCGCGCGAATACAACACCGATTCCAGAACTTCATACGCCAGTTCAGGCGGGATCTTGTCGTACGTAATCAGCGTGACCGGCGCGCTCAACGCCTGAGGGTCGTATTCAAAATTCTTCCCCGTCATTCGGGCTATCGCCTCGACCACCTGGCTGAGCGGGACTTCCACAAAATCAAAACTCCCCGGTTCCGTGGGGGTCGCGCCGTTCTTGGGCAGCGGGTCCGTGGATCGTGGCGACGTCTTGGCGGACGGCGCCGGCGGCTGGAATCCCCGTCGGGCCGGAGCCACTCCCGGCCTGATGCCCGTGCGCGACGGGATCTGCCTTACGGGCGGCGGGGCTGGTGGCGGGGGCTCGGGTTCGGGCTCGGGTTCGACGTATTCCTCGGGCTGTTCGGGCGGGGGGGCCGGCTCTTCAGCCGCCGGTGCAGACGCGGGCGCGGACTCCCCCTCTGCCGGCTGTTCGACGTCCTGGCTCCACGCCACCGGCAGCAAAAGACTCCCCAGGATCAACATGTTGAGCAGATGCCGAATCTTCACAGTAATCCTTCCTCGCGTTCCCATCAGCCCTTAGAATCTTTGTTCGCGACATCTGCGCACGACGCGTAGATGTTGGCTCAAGGTCGCGAACAAAGATTCTGAATGCGGCTTCTTAGCCGCCTTAGGAATATACAAACCGTCTACTCCAACCTGTACGTCACCGTTACGGGCTTGCCGTTGCGCAGAATCCCAATACGGACCATGTTCGAGTTGCGATACTTGTTCACCAACTCCATCACCTTCGCTTCGCTGTCTATCGGCTCGTTGTTGACCGATTGCAGCACGTCGCCGTTGCGGACGTCCAGCTTGGCGGCCAGCGGTATCGACTCGAGATCACTGGCTGTTATGCCCGCGACTTTGCCGTTGCTGTCATAGTACATCTTGGGTTTGATCTTGCCCACGAGATCGGCATAGTTCATGAAAACTTCCTGAACCAACTCGTTCTTCTTCAACGTGATCCGTCTTCCCGGCCCCGGGGTGCGCCCTGGCGCCGAAGACGACGCTATCGCCGTTGTCTCGCCGGTATTCTCTTCGTCAGACCGCAACACTTCCCGGCGGTTGCTGTTGGAGTTAAACAGAATTACTTTCCGCGGGTATATCTCTTCAATCTTCACTCCATCCACAACTTGCTGGCCGATCGTATACGTGTTGATGGAGCTGTCCTCTTCATTGAGTATGATGGCTGACGCGAAAAGGTCTTTGGGGCTTGTGGCGGCGGTGCCCTTGAGTTTGAGCTTCAATTGGGTCTCGGCAACTTCGACGGGCGGCGGCGGGGCGGCGGGAGGGGCGTCTTGCCCGGCGGCGCCCAGAAATCCGCTGGTTACGAAACGGTCGTAGATGGCCCTCGGCTGAACCTCGGCCAGTTGGCTCTGGACGGCGCCCTCAAAACTGCGCGGGGCGGGGATTCCCACTTCGGCAGGCTTTTCAAGAAAGGACATCGCCAGAAATGCCATGCCCGCCAGTACCAGCGCGACCAGCACCCAATCAATGATCAGGAATGCCTGGCGTATCACAAGCCCTTGGAGCATTTACACCTCTGTTTGGCACTCATTCCAAGACCACGTGTTCCAAGTGAACATACCCGCCGGCAAGCCACCGAGAGCCAAGAGGCGGCTAAGAAGCCGCCGGCTAAGAAGCCGGGTTCAGAATCTTTGTTCGCGCCTTTCGCGGCGCGAACAAAGATCCTGAACAAGGCGCCGCCGTTAACGAAACGCTGCCTGCTCGGGGCGGGTTGACACTCCGAACGCCGAGCCGTTTGCACCCATCGCACGGTGCTGCGGGCTTTTCGGCGTCCTGCCGTGGTTCCAGAAGACCGCTATATTGTTGCGCGGCAAGGCCTTAACATTCAAGCTTCCTGTTTTGCCGCACAAAGAAAGCCCCGGGGGAACTTCCAATTCTCCCGGGGCTTGTGGATTGACCTGCCCTGGAATACTACTTCTTCTTCTGCTGGTTGGCGATGTCTCTCAGATAGGTCTTGTAGGCATCGAGCGGCACCTTCACCGATCCGGCTTGCTGACCGTCACCGGCCTTTTCCTCGCCGGTTTTCGCGCCAACCGCCTCGGCAACCGATTTCAGCGCCGCGGCAGCCTCCACCGACGACGCCAACACGTACTGCTTGCCGCCCGAGTCCGTATAGACCCGGTAGGTACCTCGGTTCCCGCCTACGACACTATACGTGGATGTACTTGAATTGAATTTGACGTATAAAACCACGTTCTGGCCGACGCTAAACTGCGGGAAGTCGGGGCTACTCGTTACTATCGCCCCCTTGCGTCCGCCGGGTACGCGCAACGCCAGGCTGCTATTCTTGTTGACTACGGCCTTGATTGTATCCGTTGTCTCGATGGTGACATTGGTGACCAGGTATTTGAGGCCCGGCACCTGCTGCTCGACCGTCTCGACCGCCGTCACTTTGCCAACCACGACGTCATCCGACAAGCTGTCCATTTCCAAGTCCGAAACCTGCGCTATAAGCGCCTGCGCCGGTGTACCTAAAAGCAGCATCAGCCCAACCAGCATGCCCGCCACCGCCACACGACGACGGCGACGCCACAATACCACCGCCACCAGCGCCGCCCAGCACGCCAGAAGAATCTCCGAGTGCATGACCACCCAGTTGGCCGACCGCATCAGGCTGCGGCCCCCCGCATACGCCACAGGATGCCCCGCCAGATAACGCGCCATCGACGGCGAAAGCCGGTAGTACGCATCCACCAGCAGCGTGCCCCAGGCCGACCGGAGCAGAACGTTGTCGCGCAGCGCCCGCAGTTTCTGGTTGGTGGCCTGAGACGCCAGCCCCGCCGTGGTCACATTGAGCGGACATACCTTGTTTTGGTCGCCGAACATGGGGCGCCCGCCCGCCAGCATCGTATCGAGCGTCTTGCCGGTCCGCAGGCTCACCACGTTGTTGCGCTGCGAATCAAACGCCAGCACGGTCCCCACTTCGTATTTCTCGACGCCCAGGAGGTTGCCGGTTTCATGGAAAACCTCGGACGGCCATACGGGATCCAGATAGGTGTCGGCCCCGCCTTCAATTGAATCAAACTCGGCCAGATCCGTGTCCGGAGGGGCTTGACGTTCGAAACTGTAGCCGTTGAGGGGGCTGCATGTGATGGTGTACGTGGCTTGGAAGGGGAGCTGGCCGTAGCCGCCCTCGATGTTCTTCATGAGACCGTAGAGGAAAAACCGCCCGATATTGGCCGCGTAATACTCGTACAGGCCCGTCATGGCGCTGATCAGCGGAATCCGGCGGGTATACTCGCTGTTGTCGGTGTTGCACCAGGCCACGATATGCCCCCCGCCCAGTGGAATCGAGGGGAATCCGTCCCGCGTCTGGGTTCTGGCGTTTTCGCTGATGGTGAAAAAGTTGCTTTGGCTACCCCGCGGGTACATGAACGAAAGGCCGGCGATATCGTCCGGCGCGAGATCGGCCTGGCCCGCCTTGTAGCCGCCCTGGCCGTCATCCACACCAAAATAGATTGGAAACATGGTTGGGGTGGCGCCGACCCACTGCGGCACGCCGGTCGCATCGCTGATCATGATCGCGGGACTCTCGAGAAGCGGGATAACGTTTTCGCCGCCCGTCACCAGTTCCAGGTTGTTCAGCGGGGTGTGGCCCAGCCCCACAAAATGGCCTATCTCGTGAACCATCGTGCCCAGCAAGTCCGCCAAAGGCTCCTGGCCGGCCTCCACGGCGCGGTGTGCAGGCCCGTTAATGATAATATCGGCCTCGAGTATCTGTCCCCCGGTTACCGGCCACGACATGACGCCTCCATAGTCCACATAGGCATCATCGGTAATTATCGTGAATATGGTGACTCCGAGGGCGGGAAAGTTGGCCTCGGGAACTTGGATCGGGTCTTCGGGCCACTGGATAGCCACATAGTTGATAAGGTCCCCGGCCATCGAGCCCGCCGGCATTCCCAGGTACAGCGGGTCTTCATTGACTCCAACGAACTGGAATCCCATATACGACGTCGGCACGTCCTGCCACACCTGAAACGATTGTTCGAGAATGTCGACTTCCGGGTCGGTCCAGCCGAGGGGGCCGCCTTCAAAAACGAGCTCGACGCCCTCATTGGGGCCGCTGATATCGCGGTCGTTGTTCTCGTCGTTCAACGTGCCCCACGACCACTTCGCATATCGGAGTTTCGTATACTGGTCGAAACCGCCGAACGGGAAAAATGCGCCCGCGTCCGATTGCCAACCCACGGCAACAAGTACGGCCAACGCCACCCCAACAACCAGAGTACGGTTGATTCGCACCCCATGCTCCTTTCTCGCCGGGCGCCCCTTTTACCTTATTAAAGCGCCGCTTCGAATACGCGCGTGCTTACGCACGCGTTACGCATTTACGCCGCCGCACCGCCGCCAAGACCGCCAGCATAATGACCGCCGTCAAAAAGACCGCCGGGTTCTCCAACACCCATGCCACCGGCGTCAGCACCAACCGCACAACCGCCGCCAACGCCGGATGGCTCGCCACCACCTCCGCCACCGACGGGCTGTGGCCATAATAGAATGATACAAAAGCCGCGCCCGCCGACGTCTTCAGCAACACGTGGTCGCGGAAACCCCGGAACGCCGGCAAGTGACGCGCAAACGGTGAACCGTACGCCGCCGTCGCTATGAAACACGGGCGAACCGGCTGATTGACGTACGTGAAACCGTTCACCAGTACGGCTTCCACCGACTTGGTCGAATTCGGCTGGAGGTTTCTCACAATCACATCAAGCGGGCCGGACTGCGGCAACCCCGCAAACGGGAACGACACCACCACCGATTTCCCGTCCGCCGAAACCGACTGGACCGGCATCGTCGTTCGTCCGAGCAAGACTTCGAGGTTCTCTCGCTGGCTGAAATTCGCGCCATTAATCCTGATCGGGAAGTCATTCTGCGTCCCGCTTGACGGCGTGACGCTCGCTATCGTCGGCGCCGTTCCGGGAGCAACGCCTGTCAGCGTAAACAGGTCGTCCCGGCTGCACTCCTCGTTGGAGCCGGGATTGCGCACAATCAACACCACCGGCATCGCAGGCGACGCGCCGTCCGATGTGTTGCGGATCGTGCAGTTGATGGCGGTGTCCGTGCACTGGGTGACGGTGACGTCATAGCCTGTCAATGCCACTATCGCCGAAGAACCGAAGCCCTGGCCGGTGATGACGAAGCTGAACCCTTCCTGCGCCAGGACCGTCGCCGGCAATTGCGTCTGCGACGCCGAATCCACCACGACCGAATACGGCCCGATCAGGCTGTCTTTGGCGGTGATGACGCCGGTTTTCTTCCTTATGCTACTGCCCGTCCTGACGAACCCGGCGCTGGTGTCGAAGTCGCGCCTGGCTTTGGCCCCGTCCATGTAGTAATAGGCCGGGGCGTCTTTGAACAGCGTCACAAAGCCCAGCGCCCTCGAGCCCCACGGGAACTCGTTGAACAGATCGAAATGGTCGTTGGCCGTACCGGGGCTTTCGGGCAGGATAAACGTGTCCGGGTCGGGTTCGGTCGGCGTATTCGGGCCCCACCCCACTATGGCCGCCGTAAACGTGGTGTCTTTAGGCATCCGCGTCGAGGCCCGTACAACCAGGAAGAAATCCGGACCCTGGTTGCCGTCGTCGATGCGGATACCGAAACTGTCCGGAACCCACTGGCGACGCCGCGACTGCTCCGCCATCGGGATCGGCCAATCGTCCGTGCCCGGCGACGAGAAAATGAACTTCACCTGCGTGTCGGGTTCGCCCGGTTGTCCGATAAGCAGTGGCGGCGCATCGAGCAGCACCGGGACGTCCACGTCCGGATCGAAACTCCCGTTTCTGTTGCGCGGGTCATTGTCATTGTCGCGGAACAATGCAACCCCGCTCACTTTCGGGTCCCGGTCCAGCGGCAGAAGATGCTGCGACAGGTTGAACCGCGATACCGGCAACGGCGATCCTTCCCCTTCCCCTTCCCCTTCCGCCGCCACCTCTCCATAGAACTCGACAACCACTTGTTCGAGGAACGTCGGGTCTTTGACAACCCTCCACGGACCGCCTCGCGGCGTCCCGCTCAGCAGCGTCAACTGATTACGGGTGTTGCCCATAATCAGATACGCCTCGTATTTCTCGTCGATCAGCCAGCAGTTGACGAATTCGCCCGGTTGCCAGTCGGCCGCCGCCACGCTCAACGAGTTGGGGCCGGTTGTCGCGCTTGCGCCGGCATCCTTCGTCGTGTCGGGCCGGTTGGTCGACACGTCGAGACCCAGGATCGGGACTACCGACCCGCCGCGCGCAATCGTCTGCGGCCGGGCCGTCAGATCTACAACCTTCACAGGCACGTTTGCCTCGAGCATGTCATGGCCGAAGAAGTCCTGCACCGGACCTTCTTCCGGGTTGAATTTGACCAACGCCGACGGCGAGGTCGGCTGCTTCGGCAGCAATTGGACGCCGCCCACTTTGTTCGTAGTCCTCGAGGGAAGCGTCGCCGGGACTACCGCACGGAACCCTTCGAGCGCCGCAAGTTGATCCGACGTCCGGACTACCAGGAACAGATCGTCACCCGAATTGTCCTCTGTAAACGCCTTCGTCGGCGCGGCCTTCTGGGCCATTTCGTCCAAGCTCAGCAGCGCCGGCTTGAATTCTGCCCTCGCCGCGCCGCTCTTTTCCCCGCCGGACTTCTCTTGATCCTCCAGCCAATTGAACATGCTGGCTACGTCGCGGGTCGGCAACTGCCAACCCTGTTTGGGCCTCAGTGTCAGCACCCACGCGTAGTCCGTGGTGTCAACGCGGTCGTCGCCGTTCATATCGTCGGCGATTCCGTCGCCATCCAGATCGATGGGTTCCGGTGCGCCCCCCCATTCGAGCCCGTCCAGCGCAAGCGCCGTATCGCTGGCGAAGTACGTGACCGCGCCCGTGATGTCCGTCCAAAGGAAGGCCCCGTCGTTGTTGATGTCCTGATACAGCATAACACCCGATTGCGGGTCGAGCCCGTCCGGATCGAGCGGCATCAATTTCGACGGGTCGAACCGCGGACCCCAGAACGCCACCGTGATCTGGTCGAGCTTGACGGCATTCGCCCGGTTCGTAATCGGATCGTCCGCGCCAACCAGGTTGAACCCCAACATCGGCGTCGGCCCGCTGAAGATGTCCACGTGCTGTTTGAGCAGTCGCGACTGCCGATCCGCGTACGCCCAGTCGCTCGCGCGCGGATACTGGCCCGGCGTGATCGTCGCCGGCCACGTGTAGTACGACGGAAGCGACGGCTGGTTGGGCGGCGTCGCGAACAACGGCGAACGAGGCCCGTGTGGCAGCGAATCGAACATCGGGTTGAAGAAAGGCGCCGACTCGTACGGGAAGTGCGTGTTTCCGGTCTCGTCGTCCACGTAGATGCCGTAATCGTCCTGAAGCGTCACGTGAAGCCACACGGTCCAGTCAATCACGCCCACGCTGTGCTGGTTATAGAACTGGCTCTGCCGCAGCCCAAACGGATCCATCCACGATTCAAACCACGTGGGGTAACCGCCCAGGAATGCATACGACGTCGACGGCAGCTCCACGTCGTCGTACGGATCCACGTCTATGTAGAACCAACCCCCGCCACCATAGTGCATAAAAATCTGTTTGGCGTACCGGTTGTTGCTCTGGTACGTCGTCACCAGATCGTGAATGTCAATATTCGCCCGGACCGTCTTGGTGTTCTCGGCGATTTGCGTGCGCTGTGGCCACCACGGCTCGTCAAATCCCCACCTCGAGTCGTCTTGCCACGTCCCGTAGTATTCACTGCCGAGCGCCGGAATCTGGCTGTCCGCGTAAATGCCACCGTCCCAGTGGCCTCCTACCGCGTTGTACCGGCGCGGCTCGATGAACACCCGGAAATCAGCGCCCATCGTCATGCCCACGCCGTCCGGCGGCGAGAGGCTGATGTCTTCAAACCCGCTGTCCGCACGGACCACCACAAAATAGTCCGGTTTGTACTGGTTTTGCCCAGCCCCGTCCGGCGTCTTTTCGAGCGCGCCTTCCACATCTACTGCGGACCGGTTCCAGCCCAACAACGTCACCTTAATCTTCCACCACGGATCGCCGCCGCCCGGCGGGAACGGGACGTACTCCCATGTGGGCACGTCCAGGAAGTAGCCTGTCTCCGAGCTGAATACATACTCATACCCAGGCCACATCGGCAGGTCAGTCAACTGTGCGCCGCCACCTGCCATTGGCGTAGGCGCGTCAAAAATGCCGTTATTGTTGGTATCGTGCCACACGGATACGCCGTTGAACGCATGATCCTTGCCTATCGCCTCATCCACAATCACCAAGTCGACCCAGCCCACCATCGGTTCAAACGCCTCGGGCGCGTAAAGCCCGCCGTTGCCCGGTTCACCCAGCGGATCGCCGCCCACGTCCGTGACGACAACGTTGACTTCCTCAAGAACCGTGTATGGGACATCGTCCAGCGTCCAACGCCCGTGCGTCGAGTCGGCCAAGGTATGAATGCCGGCCGAATGAATGTTAATGCCTACCATCGGGATCCATTGTTCGAGCGGGAACAGCGTACGCATCTGCGCCCACTCGCCCGTCATAAAGTTGAACATCTGGCCCGGCGCGTCCCACCGTGGACGGCTGTGCTCCGCCATCGGCGTGTCGAGCACCATCGGCCAGGTCCACGAATTCACATAATTCACCAGTTCGCCCGGCAGCGGACCGTTCGTGATGTCCCAAACAGTGAAACTTGACGAGTACCCAACCTCCTCGTCCAGCGTCTCGTCATCATAGAAGTTCGGCGAATAGCTGTCGACCGGTTCCCCGTCGTCGTTGACGGGGAACGGGTACATCCGTGCAAAATCAACCGTATAAGACAGCGTCAGGCTCGATCGCCACGTCGCAGACGTCCGAACCGCTACAATATACGACTGCCAAGGATCCACCGAGCCTTCACGAACCGGGAACTGCGGTTGCTCCAGCGTGCCGTTTCCGACGAAGTCCAGCTCGTACACAAGGTTGCCCTGCGTATAGTTGACCAACTCGCCCAGCGGATAGCCCGTGTTGTCCCAGTAGTAGATCGGGTAGTCTCTCCAGTCCAGGACCCCGTCGATCTCGTCCTCGTCCCCGTATTCCTCAAACAGGGCAAACTCCAGGATGTCCGAAACATCCGGGCCGGCGGTGCTATCGTAGCCAAGGTCGTCGACGTCGCGCGGATCCTCGCGGATCGTGTACGTCAGCGACTCGAGTATGCGCGGCGCCGGCGCGTCTTCGCTGTCCCACGTCATCTTGATCGTGAACAGCGGCATCCAGTCCATCAACGGCAGCAGCGCGTGCGTGTCGTTGCCTTTGATCCCGTCTTCGATCGTGATCGACGTGGTGGGCACTTCAGGCGTTTCGCCTTCCCCTTCGCCCTCCTCCCCTTCGCCCTCGCCTTCGCCAATGTCGGGCGGCCGGATCACGATGTAATCCTCCCGGGTGTAGGTGTCCGTCTCGTCGTTCTGGAACGTCGTCGTCAGCCGAACCGAGTACGTACCGTCCACCGTGTACCGGTGAATCGGGTTCTGCTCCGTGCTCGAACCGCCATCGCCAAAGTCCCACCCAAAGCCTACCGGCGGGTTCGACGCGCCTCCCACCGAAAGATCCGTGAAGTTGACTGATACCCCAAAAATGCCGAAGTTATCCGGCGTCATGACGGCGTCGGTGGGTGATCCCACGAAATCCGCATACGGGAGTTCGACAATTTGAATGTAGTCTTGCTTGATCGCGGTCCGCGTGGCGTTCTGATTATCCGTCACGCTTAGGGCCACCGTATAGAATCCCGGCCCCGAATACGAGTGGGTGACCACATCGTAACTGGACCCGGTTTGCGTCTGGTCATCGCCAAAATCCCAGAAGTAATTTGTGATCGTGCCCGTGGACAGGCTGGTGAACTGGATCGGCTGGCCCGGCGCCCGACGCGTGTAGTTCGCCACGAAATCCGTAACCGGCGCTGCCAACGACGTGATGATGTTGGTCTGGCCAAACTTGTTGGCGCCGGTGCGAACCCAGTACCGGTACGGATTCTCGTCCTGGCTGTGGTCCTGCTCGACACGCGGGACCTGCTTGCGCTGGACCTGGTCGTACGTCCAATAGTTGTAAAGCGGCTTGTTCTTGAACAGCGTGATGAAACCAAGCCCTCTCGACCCCCACGGGAACTCCGAGAACATGTCAAACACCGTCACGTCCGTGCCCGAGTTCGGAATGTAGGTCGGGAACTGGTCGGGATCGGGTTCGGTCGGCGTGTTCGGCCCCCACGACACAATCGCGATCCGGAAGTCGTCGCCCAATTCCATCCGCTGGGATGTCCGCACCACTACAAAGAAATCCGGGCCGTAATCCGGATCGTTGTTCGAGACGCCGAAGCTGTCCGGCACCCACTGGCGCCGCCGCGGCTGCTGGGCAACCGGAATCTGGTCCAGGCCCGCCAGGTCATCCGTCCCGGGCGAGGAAAACACAAACCGGATCGGCGTCGGGCCGCCCAGGAGGCCAATCACTGACGGTACCTGGTCCAGCGCCACGGGAATGTCAACACCCGCGTCAAATACGCCGTTCGTATTGCCGGCGGCCCAGTCGTTGTCGCGGTAGATCGATATGCCGCTGTAAAGATTGTTGGCCGGATCTTCAAACCCCAGGGCCACAAGATCCTGCTGATAATTGAAATCGCCCTCGAGGTCGTGGTCGTAAACCTCCACCACCACCTGCTCGAGGAAGCTCGGGTCACGAACCACGATATACTTGCCGTTAGCCGGCGCGCCGCCCTGAAGCGTCAATGTGCTGCCCATGGCCGCCGTGACCTTGTAGGTTTCGATCTGGCCCGTCGTACCCGATTTGCCGACCAGATAGTCGCCCACCACGCCCGTGCCGCTCCACTCTTTGCCCGGCGTCGTGTACTGGTTGGGCGGCGTGGCAATGCCGTCGTTGCCGCTGAAGTGCCTGGCCACCGAAGCCGGGCGGTTCGTCGAAACATCGATACCCAAAACGGCCATCGGCGGGCCGCCAGGCATTATCGACTGCCCCGCCGCGGTCAGATTCACCACGTCGCACGGAATGTTCGCCTCGAGCATGTCATGGCTGTAAAAGTCTTGAACCGCGCTCTCTTCCGGGTTGTTCTTGATGAACGAATCGTCGGCAAAATACGCCGTCGGAATCAGCGAAACGCCCCCTTCCTGTTCGGCCGGGGTGGGCCGGTTCGGCATATGCGAGGCCACTATCGCTCTGAACTGTTCAAACCGCTCGATCTTCCTCGACGGACGCACCACAACGAACAAATCGTCACCATAGTTCGCGTCCTTGAATGGCGCCAGCCACGGGTTCTTCGGGATGAGTTTGAGCACCCACGCATTATCCGAAGCGGTGACCTCCCCGTCCCCGTCCAGGTCGTCCGCGATCCGGTCGCCGTCAATGTCCACCGGCTCGGCCGCAAGGCTCCAGGCGCAGTTCTTCAGCGGAACGATCCCGTCGCCCAAGTCGCCGTCGAAAACGGCGTTCTGGTTGCGGTTTTCCCACAGCAGCACGCCCGACGCAGGCAAGGTGCCATTGGCATCGAGCGGAAGCAGGTCGTTCCACGGGTTGAAGCCCGGGCCCCAGAACGCCACCGTCACGCTTTGCAACATAACCGTGCGGAGCCGGTTCGTGTAGGGATCGTCCGCACCCGCGATGTTTAGCCCCAGCATCGCCACGCTATTCGTGATCCCCGTGTTATTGATGGCGTCGTACGTTGAATTCGAGTCGGTGTGCTGTTTAAGCAGCCGCGCCGCCCGAAGGCCCGCCGGAGCCAGACCCTCCGGCCAGTTGCTTACATGCGGATACCGGCCCCGCGTAAGCGCTTCCTTCGCGATGATCCAGTCGCCATCGAGTACCGGATGCCCCTGGTACAGCCGTAAGCGCGACGCCGTGTTCCCCGTGATGTAAAACGCCCCGCCCTTATGGTCGATCAGCCAGTGATCTGCATAATAGTCTTCAGACCAGATCTGGCCCGGGACATCAAACACGTACACGTCGTCCGGCGAGGTCCCCGTGCCCGACTCCAATTGCCTCACACCGCCCGTGCCCGAAGCGACCAACAAACGGTATGGCCACGTCGACCGGTCCGGAAGCGTCGGTTGCGGCGGAACTATCGGATAATAATCAAGACGGATCTTGTCCAGGTTCGGGTTCTCGAACGGGATCGTTTCAAACGGATACTGAAACTTGTAGAGACTGTCGCGGCCTATCTCGGGAGCACCCGTCCACCACGTGGTGGTCGTGCCCGCCGCAATGTCCCCATAGTAGAAATGCCCGCCCAAAACGTCGAACGGGTCCATCCACATGTCGAAATTGCCGTAGTAGTCGCCGCAGAACATGATCCCGGGATCGGCCAGCATCAGCGCGGACATCTTCGCAAAGTCGTTGTCCGAATCGTACGTCAAAACAAGGTCATGCACGTCGAGACCAAACCGGATCGGCTTGGTGTTGAGCTGGTTGTGCGTGCGCTCGCTCCACCACGGCTCATAGTCGTTCGGGTAGTCCAGCCGCGGGTCTTCCTGCCAGGGAACGTAGTCTTCCCTCGGCCCGTAATACTCGTTCAACGAACTGCCCGTTATGCGGATGCCGCCATCCATGAAGCCGGTCAGCGGATTAATCCGCCGCGGCTCGATAAACACCTTCGTGTCCGCACCAAGCGATATCGGAACCCCGTCCGGGTCCCGCGTCGAACTGTCGTTGTAACCCGAATCCGCTCGAACCACCACAAAATAGTCGCACTTCTCTTCCACCCAGCCCGTCGGACCGTCCGGGATCGCCTCCGCATAACCCGTCGGCGTATCCGGGGGATCGCGGCGCCTTCCGCCCGCGAACGCCACCTTGATTTTCCACCACGGGTCGCCACCGCCCGGCGGGAACGGGTCGTACTGCCACTCGAGAAGGCCTTGCTCGATCTGGTCTTCCATCCCGTGGTACCAATACCAATCCCACCGGTAGGGCCGCATCGGGTAGTCGACAAAACTCACGCCGCCGCCCGCCATCGGCGTCGGCACGTCAAAAAGGCCATTATTATTCGTGTCGTGATACAGCCACACCCCGTTGAACGCATAGTCCCAGCCAAATCCCGGCTCGTTCCACGGGGTGCCTTGTTCGGTAAACACTTCCAGGCCGTTCTGCGCGTGGAATCCACCGTTGCCTCTAAACCCGTACGGGTCGGCGCCGATGTCCGTGCAGATTACGTTGAGTTCCCCCGGCTGCATCCCTTCAGTCCCGTAGAGGTCATACGTCGCTACGCCGTGCAAATTGATCCCGATCACGGGCACCCACGTCTCCAAAGACGACACCCGGCGCAGGTCCAGCCACTCGCCAATACCGCTTTCTATCACGCCATCGAGTTTGTCCCACACCGGCCGTACGTGATCGGGCGCAGGCGTATACAGGGCCATCGGCCAGTTCCACGTGTTGTTGTCCCAACCGAGCCACGAGTAGTCGCCTTCTTGGGCGCCTGAAATATCGAATACGCCAAACACCGACGAATAACCAATGTCCCGATCAATGTCAGAAAAGTTCTCCGGCGAATAACTGTCCTGCTCTATCCGCCCGAGCGGGATACAGTCCGGGTTGTAATACCACATCTCCGTCGGGTACGAAAGCACGAAACCCATCACCGTGCCGCTCCGCCAAACCGAAGACGTCCGGACCGTCAGGATGTAACCCCACGTCTGGTCGGGAACCGATATCGCCCGGTCACGCCAACAGCGATTTGACGTATAGTCGCCGGGAAACCGGTCGTGAATGTCGTCCACAAAATTCAGCTCGTAATACGGGGTGCTGGTAACCGTGTTTTCCGCGTACGGATACCCATAGTTGTCCCAGGTCGTCAGCAGCTCGTCATAGCGACCGCCCCCGCGGATCGGCTCGAACACGCCGTCCGGCCCGTCGTCGCCGTTGTCGATCCAAAGCGCAAATTCGAGCAACTCCTCGACCCTTGGGCAATTGCATTCGATCCAGGGATGGTCGGGACCTCGATCGCAGGTGATATAATACGTCAGGTACTTCAAAACACGCGGTGCCGGCGAATCCGCCCCGTACGTCATCGTGAAAAACATCAGCGGCGACCAGTCGTTCAACGCTATCAACGAATTGCCATCCACGATCCCGTCTGAGGCCGAGAAACTCGCGGTCGGCGGCTGCTCCTGCTGGCCCACCGCCGTAATCAGGTTCAGATACGTGCGGGTCTCGTAGCGGGCGTTGCCGTCCGGCAACGGGTTGCGCATCCTGATGGTCAGCTCGACCGTGTAGGTCCCCGGCAGATCGTAGGTATGCGTAACGACCCTGTATTGGTCGCCGCACCCGCCTCCATACTCGAAATCGTTGTCAAGATCCGAATCGAATACGTCAAACGTCCAGTTCCAGCAGACTATCGGACCCTCTTCGTCCGAAGGCACTGTAATGTCCTCAAACCTCACCGTCAACGGCGCCTCCCCATACTGCGGGTTGGCATAGATATTGATACTCGCCTTGATCGGATCAAGCGCCGCGCTGACGGCCGCATCCGCCACGACCGAAACCGCGCTGCTGTCCAACGCCGCCAACTCAAACCGATCCTCAGCCGACAGATCAATCCGGGGAGCGGCGGTTTCCGCTATCGGAGTAACTGCGGCCGGAACGGATGGTTCGGCAGGCGCACCTATGATAGGCGCACCTTGGGCCGCGGGAACTTCCAAACCCGCGTAAACAACGGCCGCCCCCAACGTAACCAGCGCCGCAAGTCCCATCCCCAACAACGCGCCACGCTTGATTGTCACGTTTCTCTACCTCCACAAAAAAAACAAAACGCCCCTTACCTTAGTGATTATAGATTGAGAAGCGTTCCAGGTCTAGATCTTCCCCAACCCGAATGGCCAATCTAAAGCCCATGGTGCAGGCACGGCGGCGGTTCAGACCTCTCTTCTTACAAAGACAGATCACCCTCTCTCTCCTATCACTCCGTACCGCTCCACCCACTGCACAGACGCACGCCCGTCCCAAGCGCGCCACCGCATCGAAACCTTTATAGCATACAAGAAAATTCGTGTCAACAGACAATCTCGCGCAATTCCGTTTACATCATAAGGTTAAGTTGTCTACACACCGTAACCTGCCGCGCAGTTTTCATGAATTTAGTCAATCAATTCCCCCTTGTCTCACAATTTCCGCAAAAACACCCCAACCAAACCTATTGTCGCCGCACAAAAACACAAGTACAATGATGCCAATGTCTACACACAGCAAAAAACGGGGACTGGCTCGCTTTTTCGGCAGTTTGAAAAAGCGTGCCTGTCCCCGCTTTTTGCAGCTACAATAGGGCAATGTCTAGCCATAGGATCGTCTGGTACATCGCGTGTTCCGCCGCGGGAGTAGCGGCGCTGGTCATTTGGGTGCGTCACGCGGGGGAAGTCGAGCCGGCGCCGGGCGGCGCGTCCCAGGCCGCGCTGGTTACAACCATGATGGATCGCCTCTCGCAGGACCACCCCATGGACAAGCCCGAAACCAAAGACGCGGTCCGCCGCGTCGCTGAGCTGACCGCCGCAGGCTCGATCACGTCCGCCGAAGCGTACTACGCCCTCGGCTTGTGGCACGCCGAGACAAAAGCCTTTGACGCGGCGGAGCAGGCCTTCCGCCAATGCCTCACCATCCGGCCCGGCTGGAGCTGGCCACATAATGCGCTCGGAATCGTCCTCGGCAACTACGCCCAGAACCGGCTCGACGAAGCCGAACAAGAGTTCCGAACCGCCATCCGGCTCGATCCCGAGTGGAGCCGGCCCCACAACGACCTCGCCATTCTGCTAAGGCTGGCGGGCCGGCTCGACGAAGCCGAGCAACAAGCCCTCCTCGCCCTGCGGCTCGACCCCGGCAACGTCGCCACACACAACAACTACGGAAACCTGCTCATCGCCCGAAAGAGGCTCGAACAGGCCGAAACCGAGTACTTGCAAGCCATCTCGCTCGACCCAGCCCACCCAAAACCCTATTACAACCTCGCCTGCGTTTACGCCCTCCAAAATAAAAAAGACGACGCCATACCCTTACTCCAAAAAGCCTTCGCGCTCAGCCCCACCCTCCGCCAGGATGCCAACACTGACCCCGACTTCGACTCGCTTCGCGACGACCCCGCATTCCAATCCCTCCTCAAACCCTAACTTTGCGACGTCGGGACGCCCCCCGGCCGCGCTTCCTAGCGACGCGCTTCCTAGCGACGCGCTTCCTAGCGCGCGTTGTGGGGGTGTCCCTCTTTTCATCGTCACGTCTGCTCACTTTGCCCTGCCTTTGCTTGTCAATTGATTTACGTCCAGTCTCCAATCTGTCGTTTATTCATCATTCCGCGTTCCGCATTCATCATTTCTTTCTTGACTTCGCCCCGGACACTCTATATACTCTATCTATTTGGTAGGGAATTGCGGATGCTCAGTCATAAAGCCCGATACGCGCTACAGGCCATGATCCTCCTGGCCCAACACTACGAGCGCGGCTATGTGCTCATCTCCGACCTCGCCGTGCAAGGGAAAATGCCAAAAAAATTCCTGGAATCGATCCTGCTGAGCCTCAAGAACCGGGGCCTGCTGCGCAGCCGCAAAGGCAAAGGTGGCGGCTACGCGCTGAGCCGGCCTCCATCCGAGGTGACGATCGGCGAGGTGGTCCGGTTGATCGACGGGCCGCTGGCGCCGATTCCGTGCGTGAGCGTGACGGCCTATGGGCGTTGCGACGGGTGCGTGGACGAACAGATGTGCGGGGTGCGGCTCGTAATGAAGGAGGTGCGAGACGCCATAGCGGACATCCTGGACGGCACCACCTTCGCCGATGTCCTGGCGCGCCTGTCTCAACAGAATCCGGCGGCGGGATCGGCGCGCCGGCATTCCGGCCAAGACGAGAAAAAGGGAGGGCTGCGGTAGTGAACCGTATTTTCTTTATTTGCATTGTTTTGGCATTCGTTGTGGGGGCGGCCTGGGCCGATGTCGAACTCTTGAACGTGTCGTACGACCCGACGCGCGAGCTTTACCAGGACCTCAACGCCGTTTTTACCCGCCAATGGCAGGCGCAGATGGGCGAGAAGGTCGTGATACGGCAGTCGCACGGCGGCTCGGGCAAACAGGCGAGGTCGGTGATCGACGGGCTCGAGGCGGACGTCGTCACGCTGGCACTGGCGTACGACATCGACATGCTCGAGGAAAAGGCCCAACTGCTCCCGGCCGACTGGCAGTCGCGGCTCCCCAACAACAGTTGCCCCTATACGTCAACGATTGTGTTCCTCGTTGGCAAGGGAAACCCCAAAGGCATCAAAGACTGGGCTGATCTCGTGCGAGAGGGCGTCAGCGTAATCACGCCCAACCCAAAAACGTCCGGCGGCGCACGCTGGAACTACCTCGCCGCATGGGCTTATGCGCTCCGCCGGCCAGGCGGTAATGAGGCCCAGGCTAAAGACTTCGTGACGCGCCTGTTCAACAACGTGCCCGTCCTCGATACCGGCGCCCGCGGCTCTACCACGACGTTCGTCGAGCGCGGGATGGGCGACGTCCTGATCTCGTGGGAAAACGAGGCCCTCCTCGCCGTCAACAAACTCGGCCGGGGCGAGTTCGAGATCGTCATGCCCTCGGTAAGCATCCTGGCCGAACCGCCCGTGGCCGTTGTCGACAAATACGCCGGCAAACATGGCACCCGCGCCGTCGCCGAGGCGTACCTGCGCCACCTCTACTCGAACGAAGGGCAGGAAATCTGCGCACGCCACTATTACCGACCGTCCAACCCGGAGATTGCGAAAAAGTACGAGGCACAGTTCCCGAAGGTGACCCTGTTCACGCTGGCCGACGTGTTCGGCTCGTGGAAACAGGCCCAGCAGGTCCATTTCGCCGATGGCGGCATGTTTGACGAGATCTTCGAGGGGCGGCGGTGATGTCCCGCGGGCAAAAAAGAATCCTGCCGGGATTCGGCTTGACGATGGGCTTCACGCTGGTCTATCTCGGCCTCATTGTCCTCATCCCATTGTCGACCCTGTTCTTGAAGGCATCCTCTCTGTCATTGCGCGAGATCGGCGATATCATCATGACCAGCCGGTCGCTTGCCGCGTACCGGCTGTCGTTCGGCGCGTCGTTTGCCGCCGCCGCCGTCAACGCCGTTTTCGGCCTTATAGTTGCCTGGGTGCTTGTTCGCTACAAGTTCTGGGGGAAATCGCTGCTCGACGGCCTCGTCGACCTCCCGTTCGCCCTGCCGACCGCCGTCGCCGGGATCAGCCTCACGATGCTCTACAGCGAAAAAGGATGGCTGGGCGGCGCGCTGGCGGCCGTCGGCGTAAAAGCCGCGTATACGCGCCTGGGTATCGTGATCGCCCTCACGTTCATCGGCCTGCCGTTCGTGGTCAGGACGCTCCAGCCCGTAATTCGCGAGATCGACCCCGAAGTCGAAGAGGCCGCGGCCGGGCTCGGCGCCAGGCGGTGGCAGGCGTTCCTCTACGTCATTTTCCCGAGCCTGCTGCCCGCGCTGCTGACCGGGTTCGCCCTGGCGTTCGCGCGGGCGCTGGGCGAATACGGCTCGGTGGTCTTCATCTCCGGCAACATGCCCAACAGAACCGAAATCGTCCCGCTGCTCATCATGACCAAGCTCGAAGAATACGACTACGCCGGCGCAACCGCGATCGCCGCGTCCATGCTGGTGTTGTCGTTCCTGCTGCTGCTTGGAATCAACCTCATTCAATGGTGGAGCCGCCGGCATCATGCTGTCGCCTAAGAAAAAACACGCCAATAACGCCCCTCACCAGCCCCGGCTGGTAAGGAGAGTCTTGATCGCAACGACCGCGGGATTTCTCGGGCTGTTTCTGCTGCTGCCGCTGATCGCCGTGTTCGCCTACGCGCTCGAAGAAGGCGGGCGCGCCTATTGGATGGCCATAAAAGAGCCGGAAACCCTGGCCGCACTCCGGTTGACGCTGCTGACGGTACTGGTCGCCGCGCCACTCAACGCTTTGTTCGGCATCGCCGCCGCATGGGCTATCGCCAAGTTCGAATTCCGCGGAAAACACGTCCTGATCACCCTGATCGACCTTCCGTTCACCGTATCGCCCGTGATCGCCGGCGCGATGTTTGTCTTGTTGTTTGGCGCACGCAGCCCGATGGGCGCATGGCTGCTCGATCACGGCATCAAAATCATCTTCGCGCCGCCAGGCATCTTCATCGCAACCATCTTCGTCACGTTCCCGCTTGTGGCCCGCGAGTTGATCCCGCTCATGCAGGCGCTCGGCAACGACGACGAAGAGGCCGCCGTATCCCTCGGCGCAGGACCATTCCAGACGTTCTGGCGGATCACCCTGCCCAACATCCGCTGGGGTCTGCTGTACGGCGTCGTCCTCTGCGTCGCCCGGGCCATGGGCGAGTTCGGCGCCGTGTCCGTCGTCTCCGGCCACATCCGCGGCGTCACAAACACCATGCCGCTACAAATCGAGATCCTGTACAACGAATACAATTTCGTCGCCGCATTCAGCGTCGCATCCCTCCTGGCGCTCGTCAGCCTCGTCACGCTCGGCGGCAAAAAAGTGTTCGAGTGGAAATCCCGCCAGCATGTCCTCGACCAATCAGCCTACCCCGCCTCCGGCGGGCCGGTGGAAAGCACCGCATTATGAGCATCGAAGTCAGAAACGTCAGTAAAAACTTTGGAACATTCGCAGCCCTCACCGACGTCAGCCTAACCGTCGCGACCGGCGAACTCGTCGCACTGCTCGGCCCGTCCGGCTCCGGCAAAACAACCCTGCTCAGAATCATCGCCGGGATGGAAGACCCCGACGCGGGCTCTGTTCTACTCGAAGGCGAAGACGCCACAACACAACGCATTCAGCAGCGGAAGGTTGGATTCGTGTTCCAGCATTACGCCCTGTTCCGCCACATGACCGTGTTCGACAACGTCGCATTCGGCCTCAACGTGCGGCCCCGCGGCCAGCGCCCGTCCAAAGAAGAGATCCGCGACCGCGTCATGCGGCTCCTGCGGCTCGTCCAGCTCGACCGGATGTCCGACCGCCGCCCAGCCCAGTTGTCCGGCGGCCAGCGCCAGCGCGTGGCGCTCGCCCGCGCACTCGCCGTCGAGCCCAAAGTGCTCCTGCTCGACGAGCCGTTCGGCGCGCTCGACGCCAAAGTCCGCAAAGAACTGCGCCGCTGGTTGCGCCGCCTCCACGACGAGATCCACGTCACCAGCGTGTTCGTCACGCACGACCAGGAAGAAGCACTCGAAGTGGCGGATCGCGTTGTCGTCATGAATGAAGGCCGCATCGAACAGGTCGGCACATCCGAAGACGTCTACCACCATCCCGCAAACCCGTTCGTCTACAACTTCCTCGGCGACGTCAACCTGTTCCACGGCCGCGTCGAAAACGGCCAGCCACACCTACACCCCGCCGCCGGAGCCGAAGGCGAAGAACACGCCCTCGTGTTCGTCCGCCCGCACCTCCTCGACATCCAGCACGAGCCCGGCGGCGAGCACAGTTTCAAAGCCCGCGTCACCCACATCAACCCCGCCGGCCCCGTCGTCAAAGTCGAGCTGATCAGCGAATGGGGGCAGCCCGTCCAAGTCAATCTCACCCAGGAGCGATACCGCGAACTCCGCCTCGAAAAAGACTCGAGCGTCTACGTCATCCCCCGCGAACTCAAAGCCTTCATCGAAGGCTGAACAGCTCGCAGAGACGCCTCCAGTTGGGCCGCCATCACGCATGTACAGTCCCTTGTTTTGTTGACTCTTTTTTATTGGGTGAGCTATGCTGCAAGCACGCTCAGAAGAGCGCAAGTGGTCGTACCGGAACTGCCACATCATGTCAAGCAGCGGGGCAGTAATTAGCACGACGCATTTCTTGCAGACGGGGTCGCGGGACCTATTTGGATCTGTTGTGGGAGTGGTGCGAAAGCATGGTGTGGGGGAGTTGGCTTATTGCCTTATGACCAATCACACGCATCTGATGCTGACCTCGGCTCAGGAGGAGTCGTTAAACCTCGCCATAGAGTGGCCGCACTTCCTCTTCACGCAATACATCAACCTCCAAGGCGTGAATTCGACTCAGAATGGCCTTATTCCATGTGGACCCTAACCTCAAGTCTGTCCAAAACCGGACATCGGTATCTTATTGCAGAAATATTCGGTGCATGCGACCAGCCAGCCGTACTGGAGACAGAAGCATCGAGTGCTGAGACAGCCACATGAAGCGACTGGCCCTTCTCAACGATATCAACATCGATCACACGGTGACTGAGCCATGAAGCCCCCGACGCCCACGCCGATATTCCGGCTTGTCCCTGTGGACAACCTTACGGTCTTGCTTCAGCGGGGCGGCTTACATGCGCCGAACCATATACCCTCGGACGGCTTGCTGTACAAAGTTGCACACAACGTTGAACTGCAGGCGGCGCGGAGCCGCACCGTTATCCCATGCGGACCGCGGGGGACGGTTCACGATTATGTGCCTTTCTACTTTGGGGCACTGTCGCCCATGTTGTTGAAACTGAAAACAGGCCAAGTTGAGGGTTACAACGACGGGCAAGCGCCCTTGATCTACCTGGTTTCGACGGCGCAGACAGTGGCGGGGTCGGGCTCTGGTTTCGTATTTTCGGACGGCCACGGCTACGTGGCGTACACGGAATGGTTCGACGATCTCAGCATGCTGTCGAAGGTGGATTGGAAAGCGGTGGCCGCGCAGTACTGGGGTACGCAGAACGATCCGACAGGAGAATTGAAACGGCGCAAGCAGGCGGAGTTCCTGATACACCGGTTCTGTGACTGGTCGCTTATCCAGGACATTGCGGTTATCAATGAAGATATGAAGGCGCGCGTGGAGGCCATCCTGAACGGATTTCCGAAGAACTTACGGCGAGTGGTCAAAGTGAAACGGGAGTGGTATTATTAGTGATGAGGGACGGAAACATGGTTAGATTGGCCGAAGGCAACCTGCTTGAGGCGGATGCTGATGCTTTGGTGAACACCGTGAACTGCGTGGGGTTCATGGGCAAGGGCATCGCGCTGCAGTTCAAGCAGGCATTCCCGGAGAACTTCGATGCCTATCAGAAGGCGTGCCGCGCCGGTAAGGTGCAGCCTGGCCGGGTGCTTGTTTTCGAGACGGGAATGATGACCAATCCACGGTACATCATCAATTTCCCGACCAAACGCCACTGGCGGGGTAATTCGCGTCTGGAGGACATCAAATCCGGGCTGACGGCGTTGACAGATGAAGTCCAGCGCTTGGGCGTCCGATCCATTGCCGTGCCACCACTGGGTTGCGGTTTGGGTGGGTTGGCTTGGGACACGGTACGCCCTCTGATCGAACAAGCATTCGCCGACCTTCCGGATATCGAGGTGTTGTTGTTCGCGCCGACGGGTACGCCGGAGGCCAAAACGATGCCGATTAGGACCGAGCCGGCCGAGATGACGGTCGCCCGTGCACTTTTGGTCAAGCTGATGGAACAGTACGCTTCGATGGCATACCGGCTGACTCTCCTTGAGATCCAGAAACTGGCTTATTTCCTTCAAGAAGCAGGGGAACCGTTGCGGCTCAAGTATGAGGCAGGGCATTATGGTCCGTACGCGCCGAACTTGAACAAGGTGCTGGAACGGATCGAAAGTCATTTCACTCGTGGATATGGCGATAGCCAGAGGCCCGATGTTGAAATTGACCTTTTGCCGGGAGCCGTTGAGAAAGCTGATGCTTTTCTACAAGTGCATCCCGATTCACGTGATCGGCTGACGCGGGTTGCGGAGGTCATCGAAGGCTTCGAGACACCCTACGGCATGGAACTGCTGTCGTCGATTCATTGGGTGGTCCGGCATGCGGAAAACCCGGCAAGGACCGCTGATGAGGCCATCGAGGCGGTTCATGCGTGGAGTGAGCGGAAACGGAAGGTGTTCAAGACGGAGCATCTTCGTGTGGCGTGGAACCGTCTCGATGAGTGCGGCTGGCTGAACTGAACTCCTTTTGCGGGGGAGCCCTGTCCATGAACGCAATCCGGTGGGAGTATGATCTTGTCGAGCCCCGCATTCTGTGAGCAGTTGCACCGGATGGACGAGCTCCGGTGGAGACCAACACAACTCGCTCTTGCGTACCACAGCGCCCCGTACCTGCACGCCAATTCTTAGCTTGCTTCAGCAAGCTCCCGACCTTCTTCGGTCGGCCTTTGCACCCATCTTTCAGACATGGCTCACCCCTTTTCATTAGCGCGCTTCAACGCCGCTTCAGACTGTTTCGGCCGCAAGATGAAAGTCGGACCGATTCGCTGTAAGATGAAGCAAACGTCACGTTCAAGGAAAGGGGCTCATGATGAGTGTGATTTCATTTGTAACGGTTCTGGCACTTATGGCCGGTGGCAATCCCGGCAACGTATTCAACGATCTCCTGCCGCGGCCGCAACAGGTCGAAATCCGCAACGACGTGTTCACTCTGCCCGACACCCCGCTCGGGTTTATCATTCAGGCGCCGGATAAAGAGGCCGCAGACCGGCTTCAGGCGCGGTTGCGCGAGATGCAGGCGCGGCTCGGAATCTCGCGCGGCATCGATATCTCCGAATTCCCGGCCGCCGGCACGTTCGGCCTCGCCATCTTCGCCGGCGACGCCACACCCGGCCCCGTCAGCCCCGACCTGCCCGAGGCCGCGGCGGGGGCGCCCACGGCCAATCGCGAAGGGTACGTCCTCGAGATCAGCCCGGCCGGCATCCGCGTCGCCGCCAAGGCCGAGCAAGGCCTGTTCTACGGGATGATGACGGCGGAGCAGTTGCTCGAGAGCGCGCGCGTCCACAAGCTCGACACCATCCCCTGCGCCCGGATCGCCGACTGGCCCGCGCTCGAGATGCGCGGCTTCCACGAAGACTACGGGCGCGACCAGTTGCCAACCGTCGAGGACCACAAGCGCACCGTGCGCACGCTCGCACAGTTCAAGATGAACACCCACCTCTGGTTCATCGAGAGCGACCATTTTGTCTACAAGTTCGACCCGGAACTCGGCTCGAGTCATGACCGGTTCACGTTCGACGAGTTGCGCGAAGTCGCCGAATACGCCAAAGACTACTACATCGAAGTGATCCCCGTTGTCGAGTTGCTCGCCCATATGGAAAACACCCTCAGCGATCCCAAGTACGCCCATCTCGCCGAAAAGGAAGGTGCGGGTACCATCTGCCCCACCTCCGAGGAAAGCTTCAAGTTCGTCCAGAACATCATCAACGAGATCGCCCCCAATTTCCCCGGCAAATATTTTCACTGCGCCCTCGACGAGAGCCAGGAGGTCGGCAAAGGAAAGAGCGCCGGCGCCATCAAGGAAAAGGGAGTCGAGCGCGTCTATGCCGATTACTACACCCGCCTCGACGACACCGTCAAAGCCAACGGCAAAACCATGATGATGTACGCCGACATCGTTCTCAACCACCCCAACGTCATCCCCATGCTGCCCCGCGACATCGTCATGATGTATTGGGACTACGCGGTCAAAGATGATCATCCCGGCCTCGAATCGCTCGTCAAAAGCGGGTTCACCACCGTCTCGCTCTCCGGCATATGGGACTGGGCGAACCTCTACCCGATGTACGCATACTCGCTGAAAAACATCGAGCAGATTGCCGCCAAGACCGCGCAACAAAAAGCCCTGGGCACGTTCGTCTCGAACTGGGGCGACTGGAACCTCGGCGCGGCCGGCGCCAACCTCAGCGAGGTGACGTATTACGGCGCTATTTATTGCGGCGCGCAAGGTTGGAAGCCCGATCCCATCCCGATGGACGCCTATTCGGCCGCGTTCGCCGCGCAGTTTTTCGGCGCAGGGCGCGACGATGCCGGCGAGGCCCTCACGCTGCTGGCGAAAGCCCAGGGCGACTCGCTGTATGGCCATCAGAAGGCGCGGCGCATGTCCGTGAGCGACCCTGCCGAGCAAATCCCCGCGATGGCCGCGGCCTCCGAGGCCGACATCGAGTACTGGCAAAACATGAAAGAGTGCGCGGGCCGCACCCACGTCTTGCTCAAGAAATCGGCCCCGCGCCTCAACGCCGACTACTTGCGCAGCCACGATCTCTGCGCCAGAATGCTCGAACTCGCCGCCGATCTCGCACTCCAATACCGCGACACCGCGCTCGAGCAAAAACAGCCCGATTTCAACGGCCGCGCTCACGCCCAAAAATACCAGGCACTCAAAGAGCGCCAATGGGCCCTATGGCAGGAATACCGCGACGTCTACCTCGCCACCAACAAACCCATCAACATCCGCTACCTCATCACCGCCTGGGAAAACTCCCAGAAAGGGCTCGACAAACTAATCACCGATCTCCAATAATTCGCTGGGACGCCCCCTGCCGTTCAGGGGGCGTCCTTTTCTTGGGGGGCATTTCGGCTAATCGCGGCCAACAGCGGCGGAAAAAGATCAAGTCACAAGTTGCGGCTCTCTGCGTATATACTCAAAAGGAGGCCACGACATGTTCACGAGCATCCAGAGCGACGGGGGCGTGATCCGCAAAGTCTTGCGGGGGCAAACGGATGCATTCCGGGTGCTGGTGGAACGGTACGGCAACGTCGTGTACGGCGTGGCGTACGCTCGTATCGGCAATGCCGCGGATGCGGAGGAAATCGCGCAGGTTGCGTTCGTGCGACTGTATCAGTGGCTGGACCGTGTTGCGGGGCGGCGGACGGTCGGGCCGTGGCTGGTGGAAGTGGCGCGGAACGCGGCAACGGACCTGCTGCGCCGGCGTGAACGGGAAGTTTCGCTGGATGATCTCTCCGGTGAGGTGGCGGCAGTGCGGGCACACGACCATGCGCGGGACGAAGTGTGCCGGGTGGTGTGGGAACAACTGGGCGGCCTGGACGACCTGCACCGTGAAGTCCTCATTCTGCATTATTTCGAGGGGAAGAAGACCGGCGAAATCGCGCGGCTACTCCAGATTTCTCCGGCGGCCGCCAGGAAGCGGCTGGAGCGCTCGCGCTACGAACTGGGACGGCGCGTGGCCGCGATGGTGGGAGAGACAACGTCTGCCAGGGGCAAAGAGTTCGCGCGTGTCCACAAAGTTATGGCGGCTATCGGCGTTGCCCGGGCCGCATGGCAGCCGTCGGCGGCGTTGTCGGTTTCGGGCGCGGCCATTGTCGGGGTGAGCACGGCCAAGGTCGTGACGGGCGTGGCCGCGGTAGCCGTCTTGGTCGGGCTGAGCCTTCTGGTGGGCTGGCGGTATATAAACCGGCCCTATGACACGCAGAACATCACCCAGAAGAGCGAGTTTGTGACGCGGCCGGAACCCGCCGCAACGGAGGCAGCCGCGCCGCCGGTTGCCGCTGAGAAAGAAGAGGCGGTGTTGGATGCCGCCACGGGGCAGGCGGCTTCACGCGCGGCGAAACCTACCGCGGCTTTTCGCGGCCTTGTGCTTGATAATGCGCTGAAACCTGTGGCGGGTGCGACCGTCAAGATTGACAACCAGCAGGCCCTCAGAAATTTTCAAAACTTCTCGAAGAATGGGGAAGGCCCGTACTCGATTGAACCCGTGGAAGTCTCGCAGTCCACAACGGCTGACGGCACATTCTGTTTTGAGCAAGTGCCTGTGGCCGCCAACGACCTGTTCGGCCAGGTCCGCATCTCTGCCGAGAAGAACTACGCGTACGCCGAAGTTATTGTGAGTTGTGTGGGGGGTGCTGGCGACACATATTGCGAACTGGTGCTGGAACCGGCGGCGATTGTGGAGGGGCGCGTTGTGGATGCGTCAGGGGTTGGGCTCGGCGATGCGAAAGTGATGGTGTGCAGCGATTCAGTTGGCAGGTACTTGCCACGCCCGTTTGAAATTGAGGCTAACGGAACATTTCTGGCCGGACCCCTGACGCCCGGCTATTACAACGTCATTTCGGACTGCCCCGGCTTTTCCAAAAAGAACGAGATGTGTTGCTTTATGCCGGGCCGCCAACGGCTGACCATTCAGATGACCTCCGGCGGATGTTCAATCTCAGGCCGTCTTACCAGCCGGCCCGATGGCCGGCCTATTGCAGGCGCAACTCTTTCATCCTGGTGCAGAAACCGTCCGTCCTACTCGGGAACAACCGACGGTGCGGGCCGATTCGACATTTTCGGCATCGAACCCGACACGTATCGGCTCCGCTTAAGCGACGGCGATCCCTGGGTGATTGCGGAATCACCGGAGGTTGTCGTGCTGGAAGGGGAGGCGGTGACGGGGGTGGAAGTCCAGGCGGTCCGGGGGGCGTATGTTTCCGGGCGGGTACTGGATGAGAAAACAGGCGAGCCTGTGCCGCGCATTCAAATGCGATTTGACGCGCCGGAGGGTGGCGGGTTTGGCACGGGCACATACCCCCAGACTTTCACGGACGACCAAGGTGCATATTCGCTCGGGCCGCTCGTGCCCGGCCGGTACCGGGTGTTGCTGTGGGGCGATTTCTTGACGGAAACTTCTTACACGCTTCCCTCGTTTGCCGACGTGGCGGGTGTGGATTTTAAGGTGGCGCACGACGCCGCCGTCACCGGTACGGTCGTGGATTACGAAGGCAGGCCCGTGGCCGGAGCGTCCGTGGTCGCCGCGTCCGCAGAACAGCAGCATTTTGCCACCACGGACTCCGAAGGCCGATTCTCAATCCGGCTTGCCAAGAGGCACCTTCCCACTCGGCTGCAAGCGTACTCATTGGGCCGCGCCAGCGAAGAGGTCGGCCCTGTCCGCGGCGATTCGGACCATCGGCTCACGCTGCTCCCGGCCTCGCGGATTGAAGGGACGGTGGTCGACCAGTCGGGACGGCCGCAGCCGGACATGTTGGTACAGGTGGAGATCAACGGCCCTCTGTGGTACCCGGGGAACGGAATAGACGGATCTGCGGCCACGACCTCGGCGACGGGGCTGTTCCGCGTCGACTTTGTCCTGCCCGGCGCGCATACCCTTAACGTCTATGCCGGCAGTTCGCCCGTCGGTTACCCTGTGGCGACGGCGGACGTCACCGTGCGGGAAGGCGAAACCTTGCACGCCCGCCTCGTGATTAATACCCAGGGGTTGGGGCAAGTCGAGGGGTTTGTGCTTTCGAACGGAGCGCCGATGCCGGGCGTGGGCGTGGGAGCGAATTGCGATGGCGAGGAGTGGGTGGGTTCGGCGCACGATCTGACCGATGTGGATGGTTTTTATCGCATCACCAAACTGCGTCCGGGCAGGCTGACGGTGTCTCTGAGGGTGAGCACGGCTGACGGCGGCCGGACGCAGCGGGCCGAGGAAATCGATCTGGCGGCCGGCGAGACATGCAGAGTTGATTTCGATCTGGGCGAAACCAGCTATGGAATCGAAGGCTACGTCACGCAAAGCGGCATCGACTTCTACCCGCAGGTTATTGTCTATCCGACAGGTTCGACCGGCGACGCCGACAAAATGACCTTCGAATGCGGCGCCGGCGGTTATTACCAGGCCAGCCAACTGCGCGAAGGCATGTACGACGTCGAAGTGCACGATTTGTTCAACCCCAAAATCATCCATGCGGTCCGCCGCGAGGTGCAGACGCACGCCGGCGAAATGGTCCGCTGTGATTTCGAAATACTCGCTGGCGCAATCGAAGGTACTGTGGGAAGGTTGCGGCAGAATGAGGTTGCCCACGTTGCCGTCTTCCCCGATACGACCGACTTCTCCATTATTTCCGCTGCGCTGGGCAACGACCTCATCGCCGAGACCGTGGTAAAGCCGGGAGAAGAGTTCCGGTTCAACGGCCTGCCCCCCGGCGTTTACTACCTCGGGGCCGTAGCCGTGCCAGCCGGCAGCGAGTCCGACAGCGCTGCCGTCCTCACGGCGGTGTCAAAAGGGCGCGCCGTAGTCCAGCCGGTGGAGGTCGCTCCGGCCCAGACGGCCATACTGGATCTGCTGCTGCCATAAGTGCCACCTGTCAATCGTCAATACGCGCTGCCTTTCCATCCGGCAGATTACAAATTCTTAATCTGCCCGCCGCCTTTTACCTCCCCCCCACCATGCTATACTCCCATCATGAAAGTGCTGGTGGTAGAAGACGAAGACCGTATTTCGAGCTTCATCTCCAAGGGGCTCGAAGAGCAGGGGTTTCTCGTCGAATGCAGCCGCGACGGCGACGAGGCCTACCGGCTGGCGACCACCCAGCAGTACGACGCCATCGTCCTCGACATCATGCTCCCCGGCCGCGACGGCCTCAGCATCCTGCAAAACCTGCGCAAACAATCCAACCCCGTCCCCATCCTGTTGCTCACCGCGCGTTCCGAACTCGGCGAACGCGTCGAGGGCCTGAACTGCGGCGCCGACGATTACATGACCAAGCCGTTCTTCATCGAAGAACTCGTCGCCAGACTCCATGCATTGGCGCGCCGTGCGTCCGGCGAGCGGCTGAGCATCCTGCAGGCCGGCCCGCTTTCCGTAAACCTGATCACGCGCGAGGTGAAAGTGGCTGACACGCCCGTCCGCCTCACCGTGCGCGAGTTCAACCTGCTCGAGTACCTGATGCGGTCGCCCGGCAGAGTCCTGACCCGCACCCAGATCCTCGAACACGTATGGGGCTACGATTTCGACGTCGAAACCAACCTTATCGACGTCCACATCCAGCGCATGCGAAAAAAACTCGGCGCGCGCGCCGCCGCTTTCATTGAAACCGTCCGCGGCGTCGGATACAGGTTCATAAAACCATGACCACCATGTCCCGCCCCCGCATTGGCACCCGCAGATGCGACCGCATCGGATCGTTCAAGTTGCGCATCGCGCTGCTGTCCACGCTGCTGTCCGGCACCGTGTTGCTGGGTTTTGGACTCTGGACATGGCAAGCCGTCGAGCGCGCCAGCCTGCACCGGATCGATCAGTCGATCCGCGACCTCGGCGACAGATACCTCGGCATGCGGCGCGGACCACAGTACTGGGAGCGCGTCAACGAGTCGCTCCAGTTTGTCCTCGGCGAAACCGAATCCAACGCGTTCGTCCTGCTCGTACGAGGCCGCGAAGGCGAGACCCTCCACGCCTCCGGCAACTGGCCCGCCGAATGGGACACCGCATCGTTTCCCACGCCGGTCGAAGCCGGATTCACCGAGCCCCCGGACAGGTGGGGGCCGCCCGGCGGCCAAATGCCGGGCGGAGGCCCTCGACGCGCGCGGTTTGGACCCATGATGCGAGAATCATTCGACCGGCCCCCGCCGAGCCCGCCCGATGGGTCTGAAGCGTTCAGTCCGCCGCCCGGTCCGTTCGGACCGCCCGGTCCGCCGCCCATGCTGCCGATCCGCACCCAGTCCTTTTACACCTCGCCCTCCGGCGGCCATTCCTGGCGAGTCGGCGTGATGACCAATCCCGAAAGCACCCTCGTGCTTGGCCTGAACCTCGCGCCGTACACCGCCGAGATGGATCGGTTGCGGCGTCTGTTCCTGCTGGCGGCGCCCGCGGCCCTGCTGCTGGTCGCCCTGGGCGGCTGGTGGCTGGCGCAACGCGCATTGCGGCCCGTGCAGGCACTCACGACCGCCGCCGAAAGCATTACGGCGCAAGGGCTCGACCGCCGGATCGCACCCACCGGCGAAGACGAGGAGTTCGACAGGCTCATCCGCGTGTTCAACGGAATGCTGGACCGGCTCGAAAAAAGTTTCCGCCAGGCACTCCGGTTCAGCGCCGATGCCGCCCATGAATTGAAGACGCCCCTCACGATCCTTCAGGGCGAATTGGCGGCAGCCGTTCAGGCCGCTGAATCCGGCTCCGAACATCAGCAGGCACTCGGGCGGTTGATCGAAGAGGTGCAGCGGCTCAAAACCATCACGCGCAAGCTGCTGCTGCTGTCGCTGGCCGACTCGGGCCAACTCAAACCCCAGTTGGAACCCGTGAACCTCAGCGAAATGGTCGAGGCCGCGGGCGAAGACATCCAGGTCCTCGCAGGCGATTTGCGCGTTGACCTGTCGGTCGAGCCCGCCCTTTGGGTAAACGGCGATCCCGACCTGCTCCGCCAGGTGATCCAAAACCTCACCAGCAACTCCATCAAGTACAACCAGCCCGGCGGCCTCGTCGCCATTCAACTTCACAGAGACAACGAAAATATCCGGCTCGCCATCGCCAACTCCGGCCCCGGCATCCCCGTGGAAGACCGCGACCGCGTTTTCGAGCGATTCTACCGCGGCGAGAAATCCCGCAGCCGCCGTGTCGACGGCATCGGCCTCGGCCTCAGCCTCGCCCGCGAGATCGTCCGCGCACACCGAGGCGAACTCACCCTCGAAAAACCCCGCAACGACATGACCACCTTCACCGTCACCCTTCCCGCCGCATCCCCCAACAGCACTCAACTTCGCGCTTAGATCATTTTCGTCTTGAAATGCAGCTTTAACGTAGACGCGGCATCCTTGCCGCGTTCTTGCGTCTCGGCTTTCAAGAACAAGAGGCTGGAAGCCTCTTCTACACTCTCTGGTTTTCATTATGCGGCTTGAGCGCACGGGGCATCTCAACCTTAAAATCATCTAGAACTTCGCACTTCGTACGTCATTTCAGTTCCTGAAGCATCACCAGGGCCGCGTCGGCTAGCCGCCTGCCGGCATCCGAACACAGCCAGCGAGACAAAATGGGTTTGGCGCCATACGCGCCGCGCTCCGCCTGGTCCGTGGTCGGCACGTAACCCGTCACCCTGCCGTTGGCCAACTCAACCACGAACGTCGGCGTCGGCGCCCACCGCTTGATCTCGAGGCCAATCGCCACAAAGATCTCCGCGGGCAACGCTACCAGCCCAATCTCGCCGATCCGCATCACCTGGAGCGGGACTTTCGCGGTTTGGTTGTCATGCGACCAAGTCTCACCGCGCTCGATAGTGTATTTCTCAAAACCGGAGAGCGTTTCTTTTTTCTTGAGCGCGGCGAGTTCCGCCATGAAAGACTCGTCGCGGGTGTAGTACGGGATCTCGAGCGTCTTCTCAATGACGGCGATCCGTCCGTCCCGCATAGGCTCCGCCCGCTCCAGCGCCGCCATCGCCGCGCCCGCCAGCGCCCTGCCGATCTGTTCGGCCTTTGCCGGACCGCCCCGGGGAAGCGCCGTCGGGTCGTGCGGCACGTGATTGATGTCGCCGCACGTGCCCTGCGCCAGCATCGTAACCACCTCCCCGCCATAGACGCGCGAGATCGTGTCCGCCATCACCCCGGGCCAGTCCGCCGAAATCATGGTCGCGCCGCCGCCGCCGATCACGTCCACGTGCAGCGCAAAATTCACCAACACCGCCAGCAGTTTCCCGTCCTCGCCCACCGCCGAAAGCGTCTGAAGTTGCGGATCGATCGGGCCCGCCGGACCCAGCTCGCCTTCTCTCCTGCCGAACAGTTCCGATCCATCCTTCTGCCGGAAAAGCCGGTTGAATGAATAGCCGGTGACGTCAATGCTGCCGGCGCGCAATGTTGCGGGCGTCATGGACGCCGCAGCCGTCGCCACACAATCCGCTATCTGGCGCGGCAGCCCCGCCACCCATGCATCATCGCGCGGCACCACGCTGTCCGCCCGCAACTCCGGCCCCGTATGCGTGTGCGTTGCGCACAGCATCACGTGATCGGCCGCAATCGCGGTTTCCGCTGCAATAAGGCCGCGCGCCGCATCCACAACTTCTTCCGTAAGACAGATCAGGTCGCACGAAACAAGGGCCAGCCGTTCCCCGCCCGATTCGAGCACCACCGCCCGCGCATACAGGTCGTCGCGAACCGACTCCCCTTTCCTGTCGTGGAAGTACCCTGCAAGCGACACACCAACCGGCGGCGTGATTTTCTCTTGCGCCCGGCCCACATTGAATCGTGCCGGCTCTCCGGGCTCGGCCGCAATGGCCGGCGCAGCAAGTAACACAACTACGGCCAAGATTGTCAGTCGGCTTAACATGGGAAAATCCCTCCTGTTCACACCCGGCATATCTTGAGTTTCAAAATCTCAAATCTGAGATCCTCACTTGCGCCAACCATGACCACACTTCCGGCACGTGTAGTCCCGGCGCATAAACAGCAGCGGCGCGCCCAACAGCAGCACGCTCGCCAACACCACCCCCAACGGCCGCGGACCTGCCGTCACGTTCACCGACCCGCATTTCGGGCAGCGCCGGTATGACGTGTCGTCAGGATCCACATACTCGTCCATGTCGATTTCGCGCTCGATGCTGCCGAGAATCCGCCGCGCCGTGCCGAGATCGGCGGACTCCACTTGGAGTTGATATCCGCCCGCACCCATCGCCCGATACCGGCTGAACCGGTGCACCTCCGCTTTAATGCCGTCGCAACCAAGCCGGCCCGCCGCGAGTTCCGACTCGGCTTCATTCTTATAACTGGCTATGGTGACTTTCGCCATGGTTGATTTCCTGAAGGCCAGCCATTATACCTGATTGGCCAAATCGCCTTGGAGGCCGTCATGCCCATTCTGATCATCGCATTACTGTTCGGCGCATCGAGCGCCGTTTCCATCGACAAGTTCGCCGACGGCGTCAACCACTACCGCAACGGGTCGGGGCGGAGTGACTACGCCCGATACAGCGAAGATCAGGTCGCCGAGATCGCCGACAATATCCTGCTGCACCAGCGCGCGAACGGCGGCTGGACGCCGAACTGGGACCCGCTCCGCATCTTGTCTGACGAAGAGAAGTCCCGGTTGATCGCAGATAAACAAAAAACCGACACCTCGTTCGACAACCGCGCCACGTATCCGCAGGTCGAGTTTCTGGCCCACGCGTTCAACACCACCGGCAACACGGCTTATCGCGACGCCGCCCTGCGCGGCATTGAGTTTATCCTGCAGGCCCAAACCCAATGCGGCGGCTGGCCGCATTCTTACCCGCGTACGGACAACTACCGCCCGCTCATCACGTTCATGGACGACGTGACCGCGGGCGTGTTGACCACGTTGCGCGACGCCGCAGCGGGCCGCGGGCCGTTTACGTTTCTTGGCGACGAATTGCGCGCGCGAATTGCCGACGCCGTCCAGAAGGGCACCGCCTGTGTTCTCCGGCTGCAAGTCGTTGTCAACGGCGTACCCACCGTATGGGCGGGCCAGTACGACCCGGCCACCCTCGAGCCGGCGCAGGCGCGGACGTACGAGCTGCCCTCGCTCGTGTCGGCGGAGAGCGTCGGCGTGGTGCGGTACCTCATGGGTTTCGAGAAACCTTCACCCGAAATCGTGCGGGCGATCGAGTGCGCGGCAAAATGGTTCGAGCGGTCGAAGATTCAGGGCCTGCGGATCGAACAAATAGACGCCGAACCGGTGCAGTACGAATTCCATACCTCGACCTTCGACCGCCGAGCCGTCGACGACCCAGACGCGCCCCCCATATGGGCCCGATTCTACGAAATCGACACCAACCGCCCGTTCATGGCCAACCGGGACGGCATCAAGGTCTACACCCTCGCCGAGGTCTCCCGCGAGCGCCGAACAGGCTACAGTTGGTACGGCTACTACCCAAGAGGCTTGCTCGAAAAAGACTACCCCGCCTGGCGCGCAAGAATCTTTAAATAACGCAGTCCGCAAATGCCGTCGCGGTGGGGTCGCGCTCCCGCGCGACCGTGGCTTTCACCAGAAGCCTCTGTTTTACCGTCGCAAATCTGCTGCTTCCCTCGGTCGCGCGGGAGCGCGACCCCACCGCGTGACCTCCGCTTCCCCTTTTCTGTTCCGCGTTCCGCGTTTACCACGCCGCCGCCGCTGCTTTAAACGCTTTTGCGGCGCGTTCCGCGTCATTCCCGGCCGCCGGTTTGTCAGCGACCGCTGCCTGATAAAACGGCCCGATGCCGCACCACGTCGTGCACAAGTGGCCGATCATCCTGTCCGTTGCCTCAGTTTTCGCCGCGTCCATCAGCGCCAGCGTCGCGGCGCTCGACTTCCAACTCGACGGCCAGACCCTGAACCCCTTCTGCTGGAAATACTGCACCGAGGCATAATCCTTGCGCAGCGAGTAGTGCCAGTCGCAGAGGATGATGTCGCGCGGAATCAGATCGATCGCGGGTGCCGTGCCGTTGTCACTGGCCTCATAGCGGTTGTAGGGAAACTCGGCCAGATCGATCAGCCGGTCGCCCCACATCAGCATCGTCAACCCGCGTTTCCCAACAACGTAGCCGTGCAGATCGTTCACCGCCTTCGCGAAAACCTCCGCGTGCGTCTCGCCGTTGTAATACGGCGTTGTGGCATCGGGGAACAGCATGACCTCGTCAAACCCAACGTGAAAATACTCCGCCTGGAATGCCTCAATCAGTTCGTCGATCAGCGCAAACACGATCTCGTTCGTTTCCGGATGCAGCGGGTTCCAACTCACCTGGTAATGGTTCGGATCGTCATAGTTCGGATTCGGCGGCGCCATGAGTTCGGGATAGTTCCTCAGCAAAACGTTTGGCCGCCCGCCCTGGTGGCCAAAACACTGGAATTGTGGGATCAGGCGCACGCCTTGTTCACGGCACAATGCCGCGAGTGCTCTTGCATCGTCATGCGTCATGGCGCCCTTGCGGCTGAGTTCCGGATGCGACTGGAACTCGTACCCGTAATTCACCTCCAACACCAGCGCATTCACGCCCAGAGGGACGAGCACCTCCGTGATGGTCTTGTGGAGCACGGGCAGATCCGAGCGGTCGCCCAGCCCGAGATGAACGCCGCGCCACGCTTCCTGTTTTGGCCCCGCATTGCGCCCCGCATTGCGGGCTGCTTCGCGCGGCGTTGTCGCGCATCCCGCAATGACCAGCGCCACGCCAATCCACAACACGTTTCGGCAGTACATGTTTTGCGTCCCTTTCAGTTGCCCGCTGACTCTGTGGCCGCCGAAGCGGCCATTTCAATGCGCTCCGCACGCGCCAGCGGCCGCCACCACATCGCGTACAAACACGCCACCGTCGCCGCAAGCAGCACCGAAAGCACCGCCAGCCGCGGCCAATTATGCAGCACAAGGTCCATCATGAAAACATAAACCAGCGTGAAGAACACCACGCCGACTACGGCCACCGGCACGTCGTATTTGTCGCGGTCGAACCTGCCCGAATCTTCGCCCGCTTCCGCCAACAACCGGCGCGCACGGCCCCACGCACCGAACGGGCGGACTTTCCGGTAGTAGTTTTTGAGCGAGTCGGCGGGCGTTTCCGGAAGCAGGTACGCGCCAAGCAGGCACGACGCCAGGTTGATGCCGATCAGGATGGGAAAATACTGCGCCTCGCGCAGGTCTGTGAACATCTTGATGTAAAACGCCGCCGGCATCGTGCACGCACCGCAAAGGCAGACCGTCCACCCGTTGATTCGCCACCAGTAGCCGGCAAGCAAGCCAGGCACAATAAGCGCCGCGCCCAGCGCAAAATTGATCGGGTTCCAGATCGCGCTGATCCGCTCCGTGTACATGCTGATCACGATGCCCAGCAATATGATGACGACCGTGGCGGCGTAGCTGACTTTCACCAGCGCCTTTTGGCTGGCCTTCTTCCACACCGGCTTGACGAGATCGTTTACCACGAACGACGCGGCCACGTTGAGCGTCGAGTCGAACGTCGACATGAACGCCGCCAGCAGGCCCGCAAGTACCAGACCTTTTATCCCCACCGGGATAATCTCCTGCACCATCATCGGCAGGACCGACTCGCTGTCCACCGCCTGCCCACCCAACCGCGACAACCCCACCGCCGTCAGGCCCATCACCATGCACCACCTCACGCTGATCACCATGCCCCACGCAAATCCGATCTTGCTCGCTTCCGCCTCGGATTTGGCCGCCCGGAACCGCTGGAATTCCGGCCCCGCCGCAACCGTCAGCAGCGACATCACGCCTTTAATGACCCAGATGACAATGAGCAACCCCAGCAGGTCGGGATACTCCGGCGACGGCGGCACAAGCCGCATCGCAGGCGCCAGGCTGAACCAGTCCGGACCGACCGCCGCCCGCAACGCCTCCGGATCAATGTGAAAGAACGCGGTGACTCCGATATAAACCGCCGCAAATGAAAGCACGACGGTGTGGATGAAGTCGCTGTACACCACCCCCAGAAACCCGCCCAAAACTACGTACAGGCCCGTGAACCCAAATATCAGCGGAACGATGACCGTCCGGTCCACTGGCAGGAAAACCGCCACAAACTTGGCGATCCCGATCCCCGCGTAACCCAGCATCAGCACCGTCAGCACCACGTATAACACCACGTTGATAACCCGCGCCGCCTGGCCCGCCGCGCCCGATCCGTACCGCAGCACCAGCCATTCCATCGCCGTCAGCACGCCGCTCCGGTAGGCCCACTTGGCCTTGTAGGCGATCATGATGCCCGCGAACGGAAACGCCCAGAAGATGTGCTGCCACATCCCGCGCATCCCGAGCACGTAAAACACCGAAACCATCCACATCGTGCCGGACACGTCGAAATAGTTGCTGCTCCCGCTCATGCCCAAAACCCACCACGGCATTTTGCGGCTCCCCAGGAAATAGCTGCTTAAGCTCCTGGATGCCCGCCGTTCCATGTACACCCCCGCCACAAACACCACCACCAGGTAAGCGCAGATTATTACAAGGTCAATTACGCTGAGCGTCACTGCAGCCGCCTCCGTGCCACCGCACAAAATACCTTGCCCGAAACGGAGATGTCCAGTGCATACTTCACTGATTCCCAGTTTTCGGAAGTAATTGCAGGAAATCCCAGGGTAGCTCCAGACCCTACCGGGTCGGGAGCTACCTTGGGCTCCTAATGATCAGGAGCATGAAATTCTTTCGTAACTCTTATGCAGCAACGCGGTGGGGTCGAGCTCCTGCTCGACCGTGGGGTAGCGAAACAGACCTCGGTTTTGCATGCGCCACCTCCGCCACCACCACCCGGTCGCGCGGGAGCGCGACCCCACCGCGTTGAACCCAAAGGCTCGCATGCGCCACCTCCGCCGCCACCACCCGGTCGCGCGGGAGCGCGACCCCACCGCGTTGAACCCAAAGGCTCGTATAACTGGTTTGGTTGCGGCTATGCCGCTAATACGGCTAGCAGCCATCAACCGAACGATGTCGGTTTCGACGCGCTGCAAAATGCGGGCCGGCCGGTCGGCCGTCCTCGATGTCTTGTGCACAGGCATACTCGACGGTCGTGGCGTTGATGGCTTGCCACGTTTGCGGCCGGATGCGCTTCATGTTTTCCTGCAGCGTAGTGAAGGCGGGAACATCCTGAAATCCGACCTGGCAAAACTCCCGCAAGGCGATTGAATCCGCCACATGCGACTGCAGATCGCGATAGCTCAGTTGCTGTTTCATCTTTACAACGGCCAACCGAACCATGCTCCGCCGTCATTCCGCGCGCCCCCGTCGATCTCTTCGCAGTACCCGCTGCATTCAGCATCAAGTCATCCCAGAGGCGACGGTAAGTCGACGGATTTGCTTCCAGGATCGAAGAGATTATGTCCCACTCTTGCGTGAACAAGGGCAGACTCTGATAAAATGACAGCGAACGTTGGCGTTGGGAAACCCGGCGCATGCGACGACTCCTCTTGTGGTGGTTTTGGCGATTCTACTTGTTAGCCACTTAACAGCTTAAGTGTAATAAGTATAAACCGAACCCCCGCATTTTGTCAAGGAAAATCGCATCTAACGCCTTCATTCTAAACCAGTTGCAACTCGCCGGACAGAAACTAAGTTAGCGCCATTCGGGACACCCCCAACAAAGGCGCACTAGCGTGCGGCGCTAAGAAGCGCAGCCGGGAGGCGGCCCGGACGGGCGTGAAAGGCCGCGGTTAGCCGCGTGTTTGATATGCTCTGGGGAAGGAGGATTTGACGGTTCGATGGGAATGATGCGGGGGAAACTGCCGGGAGACGCCTGGCCGGTGTTGGCGGTATTTGCTGTCTCCGCTGCGGCCGGCGTTTTGTATATGGCGACGTTCGAGGGTCAGGCGTATTTCGCGCAGCATATGTTCGGACCGGCGGCGATGTGGGCGTGCGGGCGGGGGTTTGAGAATCCGATGCTGTCGCGTGCGCCGGCGCTGACGGATTTCTTGTATTCGCGGCGGGACTGCATCGAGTGCAGCGAAATTCCGGCGGATATTCCGCTGGCGCCGTGGGACGGGGAGTCGCTGTCGACACAGGAGTGGGCGGCGTACCATCCGCACCCGGAATATGGGGGCTGGGTGAACTGCCAGCGATTTCACCTGTACTTGCTGGGCGGCGTAGCGGTACTTTGGCGGATTCTGGGTGTGGCGTGGATCTCGCTGCTGCCGTTGTACGGTCTGCTGTTCGGGATGACGGGGGCCGCGTGTTACGGGCTGTTCCGGCTTGTGATGCGGCGCGCGCCGGCGGTAGTGTTTGCGCTGCTGTTTGTAGCGGCGCCCCTGCACATCCAGCAATTGCCGGACCTGCGGGATTACGCGAAAGCGCCGTTTTTTCTTACGGTCATTTTTTTAACCGGGCTCGTCGCAAAGAAGCGGCTGAGCGGCCGGGCATTTGCAGGTGTTTGCGCGATGTGCGGCATGGTGCTGGGGGTCGGAATCGGATTCCGGCAGGACCTGCTGATCTGCATCCCGCCGTTCGTGGTTGTGGCGCTGTTTTTGGCGCCGGGGAATCCGTTGCGGGAAAAGGGGAAGCGGCTGGCGGGTGTGGCGATGTTTCTGGCGTGTTTTCTGGTGGTGGGCGCGCCCATTTTGCGGGTCCTGTTTGTCAAAGGCAACAATTCGAGCCACGATACCCTGATCGGGTTCAACAAATATTGCAACGACCGGCTGGGGGTTGGGTCGCCGGTCTATGATTTTGGGGACCCGTTCCTGGACGAGTACACGCGTGCGGTCGTGGAGAGTTATGACGCGCGCGTCAACGGCGGCAGCGAGCGGCTGCGCCATTACACGGCGGCGTATGACCGCGCGGGCAGCCAGTATTTTCGCGAGTTGGCGCTGATGTTTCCGGCGGACCTCGTTGTGCGTGCGTACGCGTCGGTGCTGCGGATCGTGGACGAGATGCGGCCGGACTCGGCCGAGCCGTGGCCGCGGGACGTGGAGAATGGCGGTGCGCGGCTGTTTTACCGGGCGTATGGTGCGGTGACGCGGCTGCTGCTGTCACACGGACGGTACGTGATGGTGTTGGCGCTGTTGCTGCTGGCGGGGTACGACCTTCGCTGGGGCGTTGCGGCGCTGTTCCTGCTGGGCTGGTTCGCGGGCTACCCGTCGCTACGGTTCAGCGTGCGCCACTGTTTCCACATGCAGATCGTTTCGTACCTCGCGGCGGGGTTTCTGGTGCAACGGGGGCTGGACCTGCCAGGGGCGTTGTGGGTGAAAGTCCGGACGGGGAAGCCGGTCTTAGAAAACCCGATTGCATGGCGGCGGTACGTCATCAACGTGGCCGCATTTGCCGCGATTGCAGTGGTGGCGACATGGGCGCCGCTGGCGGGGCTGCGCGCATACCAGGACCTGCGCGTGTGGGAGTTGCTGCGTAAAACAACCACAGCGTCACTCGACCGGATCGAGGTGCGCCGCCTGACGCTCGAGGGCGGCCGCGTCCTTTTCGAGCCGCAGGACTTTGCGCAATTCGACCCCGAGGGCACGTCGACACAGACGGAGTACCTCGTGGTGGAACTCGAGCCGGGGGCGGCGCCCGAACCCGTGCAGTTGACATTTCTGTACGAGGCCGAAGACCCGGAGCGCGATTTCACACGCACCGTAACAGCCGACCTGCGCCTGGCACGGGACGGCGAGCCGACCCGGGTTTATTTCCCCGTGTACCATTCGGGGGAGTCACGGTTTGCCGGCATGACGGTGGACGAGAATCAGGCGGAAACCGTGGCGAACCTGTACCGGGCCCGTGACTTCGAGGGAATCCCGGTGCTGCTCACGGCGGTGCTCTATCCGGGCTGGCAAGCCATGCCGCTGCATTTCGAGCTGACGCGGTAGCCGGTTGCATGGAATGGGATCCGAACCTGACTTTGCACCACCGGCACAGTTATACTTTCCGGGAATAAAGGGCGTCTTGGGAATGTCCGTGTTCGCGGGGAATTCTTGGGCCGCCTAGTATGCCCTTTGGCGGGGCAAATCCAGGTCTTGCGCATTTCGGAGGAACGCGATGAGTGCAGGCCGCAAATTGGTGGAATTCGGCGTAAACCGCCCGCGCACAGTGACTTGGCTAATGGTTATTTTGTGCGTTGTTGTTGCGGCGGTGGCGGTTGCACCGAGTCTGGCGCCCCGCGCGTTTCCCATGCTGCACCCGCTCGATGTCGACACCGACCCTGAAAACATGCTCAGCGAGGACGAGGCGGTGCGCATTTTCCACGACCGGATGAAGCGGGCGCTGTCGCTGAACGACATGGTGGTGGTGGGCGTGGTGAATGAGACGCATCCCCAGGGCGTGTTTAACCCCGAGAGCCTGCGGCACGTTTACGACCTGACGCAGTTCGCCAAGGCGCTGCAATGGCCGTCCCGCACCAACTCGGCCGAGCGCGAGGGCGTAATCGAAGTGGACATTATCGCCCCGTCGACGGTCGATAACATCGAGCAGGGGGGGCCGGGCGAGGTGAAGTTCGAGTGGCTGATGGCGCAGCCGCCCGAGACCGACGCCGACGCGCTGGCGATTCGCGACAAGGCGCGGCGGATCCCGTTTCTGGACGGGACGCTTGTTTCCGAAGACGGCAAGGCGCTGGCCCTCTACCTGCCGCTGACGTCGAAGGATCTCAGTTACCGGGTATACAAAAGCCTTCGGGCCGAAATCGCCAAAATCGAGGGGAACGACCGTTATTTCATCACGGGCCTGCCGGTGGCCGAAGACACGTTCGGCGTCGAGATGTTCAAACAGATGGCGATCTCGGCGCCGGTGGCGATGCTGGTGATTTTCCTGCTGTTGCTGTACTTTTTCCGCAAGCTGGTACTGATTGTGTCGCCGCTGATTGTGGCGCTGGCGACGGTGGTGTTGACGATGGGCCTGCTGGTCGCGACGGGCAACACGATCCACATCATGAGTTCGATGATCCCGATTTTCATCATGCCCATCGCGGTGCTGGACTCGGTGCACATCCTCTCGGAGTTTTTCGATCAATATCAGAAGACGCGCGACCGGCGCAAGACGATTATCGCGGTGATGAACATGCTGTTTACGCCGATGCTGTACACGTCGCTCACAACAGTGGCGGGTTTTGCGTCGCTGGCGTTGACGCCGATCCCGCCGGTGCAGGTGTTTGGGCTTTTTATTGCGATCGGCGTCTCGCTGGCGTGGGTGCTGACCGTGACGTTCGTGCCGGCATTCGTGATGTTCATACCGGACAAGTCGCTCAAGAACTTTGGATTGCAGCATACCGCGGGGGAAGCGCACAAGACGCGCGTAAGCCGGATGCTCGAGGCGGTGGGCGAGTTCAGCTACAACCGGGCAAAGCTGGTAATTGCGCTGTCGGGCGCGGCGGTGGTTCTGGCGCTGGTGGGCATCAGCATGATCCAGATCAACGACAACCCGATCAAGTGGTTCTCCAAAACCCACCCGATACGCGTGGCCGACCGCGTGTTGAACGAGCATTTCGGCGGCACCTACATGGCCTACCTGGCGCTCCGGGCCGGCAGCGAGTTGCCAGGCGGGCAAGCAGAAACCGGCCAAGCTTCGGAGCCGGTCGCCGTGGGTGAACCGGCCCTGCCCGAGGGTATTGGACTTGACAGCGGCGCGCCAGCGTTGCCGGAAGGGCTGGGCGGCGGCAGCGAGCCGGAATTGCCTGCCGGGCTGGGCGGCGCCGAGGTCCCAGCCGAACAAGAGGCGGCCGCACACGTGGAATCTAAAGAGGAGTTGTTCAAGAATCCCGAGGCGCTGCGGTACATTGCAGGGCTGCAGGACTACCTCAAACAATTGGATGTGGTGGGCAAGTCGAATTCGCTGGCGGATATCGTAAAAACGGTGCACCGCGAGTTGATGGATGGTTCGGAGGCGCAGTACCGGATTCCCGATTCGCGGGGAGCCGTCGCCGAGACGCTCGTACAGTACGCAAGCAGCCACCGGCCCCAGGACCTGTGGCATTTCGCCACGCCGGATTTCCGCCACAGCAGCATCTGGGTCCAGTTGAAAAGCGGTGACAACAAGGACATGGCGGGGGTTATCGAGGCGGTCGAGCAGTTTTTCTCCCAAAATCCGCCGCCGCCGGAGTTGGCGGCGCTCGTGCCCGAAGGGCTCGAACACCAGTGGTTCGGCTTGACGTACATCAACGTGATTTGGCAGGACAAAATGGTGCGGGGGATGCTGGCATCGTTTCTGGGCAGTTTCCTGGTGGTGTTGCTGATGATGATCGTGCTTTTCCGGAGCGGTCTGTGGGGTTTCCTGAGCATGATGCCGCTGACCATCACGATCGGGCTCATCTACGGGGTGATTGGCCTCATTGGCAAAGACTATGACATGCCGGTGGCGGTGCTGTCGTCATTGACGCTGGGCCTGGCGGTCGATTTTTCGATCCACCTGCTGGCGAGAAGCAGATCGCTGTACGCCGAGCACGGGTCGTGGGCGGCCGCGTACCGCCACCTGTACGGGGAGCCGGCACGCGCGGTGGCGCGGAATATCGTGGTGATTGCCGTTGGATTCCTGCCGCTGCTGTTCGCGCCGCTGGTTCCGTACAAGACCGTAGGCATTTTTTTGGCGTCGATCCTGCTGGTGTCGGGCGTGACGACGTTTGTGGTGTTGCCGGCGCTGGTGCGGCTGCTCGAACCGCTGATGTTTCCCAAGACGCGTGTGTGCACGGTGACGTGCCGGTGCGCCACGTGCGTCGTGACGACGACAACGGCGGTGTTACTCGTGGCGGTGAATGTCGGCCAGTTTTTGTCGGCGGGCTGGACAACGCTGACCTGGGTGAGCCTCGTGGCGATTGCGGTGCTGGCGGGCGGGTGCGGGCTGATGTCGCGGCGGGAAGCATGCCGGCAACAGGCGGGTCAGAACAAGTGTGAAAGCAACGTGGCTTAAAGGCCCCTATTGAGGAGATGTCGCATGAAACGGTTGTGGATATTAACGGCGGCAGTCGTGCTGGCCGCGAGTTGGCATGCGTGGGCGCAGGACGCGCCGGGCGTCGATGAAATCGTTAAGAAAACCAACCACCAGGCCTATTACCAGGGCGAGAGCGGCGTGGCCCGCGTCAGCATGACGATCACCGACAAACAAGGGCGCACGCGGCAAAAGGCCTTCACCATCCTGCGCAAAAACACCGACGACCAGGACAAAGAACAGCGCTTTTACGTGTATTTTCACGAGCCGTCCGACGAGCAGGGCGTGACTTACATGGTGTGGAAGCACGTGGGCGCGGATGACGACCGGTGGCTGTACTTGCCCAAGCTCGACGTCACCAAGCGGATCGCCGCCAGCGATGAGCGGACCAGTTTTGTGGGCTCGCATTTTTTCTACGAGGACGTGTCGGGCCGCGGGCTCGATGAAGACACGCATGAACTGGTCGAGACGACCGAGACGTATTACGTCGTCAAAAACACGCCCAAGAACAAGGGGGCGGTCGAGTTCGACTCGTTCACCATGTGGATTCACAAGAGCACGTTCATCCCCGTCAAGGTGGCGTTCGAAAAGGGCGGAAACGTCTATAGAACCGCGGAGGTCCTCGAAGTCAAGGACGTACAAGGGTACAAGACCGTCACCAAATCCAAAATGACCGACAACAATATCGGCGGCAACACCGCCATCAGCTACAGTGACGTGAAGTATGACCTCGGCATCTCGCCGGACGTCTTTACGGAACGGTATTTGAAAAACCCGCCGGCGGAATATATTAAATAGGCGCGAAGAAATTGTGGTGCGGGCGTCTCGTCTGCACGGATAAGTTTATTGCTGGATAACTGGCTCGTGCAGGCGAGACGCCCGCACCACAATAGGTGAAAGCAAGTACAATAACGATTGCCGGACTGCGAAGGAGGCTTGTGTGCGGAAGACAAGCTTGACATTGCTTCTCTTGGTGTTGTGCGTGTCCGCCTGGGCTCAGGCGCCGGCGTTGCCGCCGGGACTCGCAGAAACACCGCCCACGGAATCCGCACCCTCGTTGCCGCCGGGGCTGGAAGCCGCTCCTGAATCTCCGCCACGTGCAGCCGCGCCCGTGGAACCCGCGCCGTCGCCAGGGTTGGCAGAGCGGCTGCGGCTGAACGGTTTCATCGACGTGCGCGCCGGGGTGCGGACGCAGGAAGACGGCGCCCAGCCGGAGGATGCGCCGCTGGGCGAGGCGCGGTTGCAGTTGCGCAGCGAACGCGCCTGGGAACGCGCAGGCATCGACGCGATTGCCGATTTCTATGCCGACGCCATCAGCGAGAAGGGGGAGTTTGATTTGCGGCGGTTGCGCCTAACGTGGCGGCCGGCGGATTGGATCGACGTGAGCGCGGGCCGGCAGGTGCTGACGTGGGGCACGGGCGATATGCTGTTCATCAACGACCTGTTTCCGAAAGACTGGGTGTCGTTTTTCATCGGGCGGGACGTCGAGTACTTGAAGGCGCCGTCGGACGCGGTACGCGTTGGGCTGTTCCACGATATCGCTAACGTGGATATTGTGTACACGCCGCAGTTCGAGCCCGACCGGTACATCACGGGCGAGCGCATCAGCTATTGGAACCCGCTGTTCGGGCGTCACGCGGGGCGTCACGACGACGTCGACGCCAATCCGCCGAGCGACTGGTTCACCGACGACGAATTGGCGGTCAGGATTTACAGGACGTTCGGCAGTTGGGAAGCCGCCCTCTACGGTTACTGGGGGTATTGGAAGAGCCCGGGCGGCCAGCGGATGTTTCCAATGCAGGCGACGTTCCCGCGGCTCAACGTGTACGGCGCAAGCCTGCGCGGGACGGTCGGCCGCGGTGTGGCCAACGCCGAGTTCGGGTGGTACGAGTCCGTCACCGACCGGGGCGGCCGCTCGCCGTTCATCAACAACAGCGAACTGCGCCTCCTGCTCGGTTACGAGCAGGAACTGGCGCACGAGCTTGTCGGCGGCGTCCAGTACTACGTCGAGCACATGCTCGATTACGACGAATACCGCAAATCGCCGTTCTTCCTCATCATGGAACCGCGCGACGAGACGCGCCACGTGATCACGCTGCGGCTGACGAAGCTGCTGATGAACCAGAACATGACCGTGTCGTTTTTCACGTATTGGAGCCCGTCGGACTCGGACCTCTACGCGCGGCCGCACATCTCCTACAAGATCACCGATAACTGGCGAGTCGAAGCGGGGGCAAACATTTTCGCGGGCAGGCACGACTACACGTTTTTCGGCCAGTTCGAGGACAACACGAACGTGTACGCGGGCGTGAGATATTCGTTTTGATTGTTGGGACGCTCTCCGGCAGTTGTGGGGAGTGTCCCATTTTCTAATCAGGGGGTATGAATAATTCAAAAGAGGGACGCTCCCCACGACTGCCGGGGAGCGTCCCAACGGCTACTTCAGCGTATTCTCAAACCAAACAGGCCCGCCCCATTTGCCTGTCACCACCACATCGATATCGCCGTCCCCGTCAAAATCCTCGGCGACCAAGTTCATGCCCGAGCCGATCCCTTCGTCGTAGGAGATGATGTGCTTGATCCATTCGGGGTTCGGCCCGCGCTTTAGTTCGTACCAGTAGACGCCGGGCGGGTCGGTTGCGCCGGGGTCGCCGCCGTTGTGCGCCATGAACCGTTTGCCCGCGACGAGATCGAGGTCGCCGTCCCTGTCGAGGTCCGCCAGCGCCAGGCTGTGCGGCTGTGACCATGACTTGTCGATCAGGTGTTGCTTGAAGGCGATCTCGCCGTCCTGGCGCGTCTGTTCGTACCAGAAAATGCCGTAGTCGTGTGCGTTGCTGGTGACGAGGTCGTTGAGTCCGTCGGCGTTGACGTCGTACACGAGGATTTGCGGTGTGTGTGCGGCTTTGCCTTCTTCGATGCTGCCGATAGCGATCGGGTGCTCTTTCCACTCGAGGGCGCGTGGGTCGGCAGGTGCTTCGAACCACGCAACCGGCCGGATCACGTCCGGCCGCCCGTCGCCGTTGACATCGCCGCAGCCCGTGCCCCACTCCATAGTTTTGGGGCAGATGACGTGCTTGACGAGGCCGGCGCCGGATTTTTCATACCAGACCGTATCGACGACAGACGGCAGGATCTCGAGCGGCTTGCCGTCGCCGTCGATGTCTACGAGTTCGCCGCACTCGAAGTTGCCGTTTTCATCCACGAGGTTGCGCGGCCACAGGCCGCCGGCATCGCCGGGGTTGCGCAGCCACTCGGCCTTTTTTGCGAACCACGAGCAGGTGACGACGTCGAGACGCCCGTCGCCATCGACGTCGAGGGGGATGTTCATGAAATCGTCGCGGTATCCTTTTCCGTCGTCGCCCACCTCGCCGGCGACTTCGGCAATTTTCAGCGGCTGGAACTCCGGCGCGAGGTAGAGGTAGGGCAGGGCGACGATGTCGAGTTTGGAGTCGTTGTTGAAATCGCCGACGCCGCATGCCTCGCCGCGGTATGAGCCGATGCGGTGAGGACGAAACTCCACTTTCGATCCGCTGACGTCAGCGGCGCCGGCAGCGAAAACCAGCAGGAGAACCAAGGAGAAAATGGACATAGCGCGCATACAGGAGCCTCCTCTCCGGCAGAAATCCTTCCTCAATAGAAAGGGTCAATTGTGGTGCAGGCGTCTCGCCTGCTGTTTTTTTATTGCGTTTAAAAGAACCTGTACCAGATGATGTAAAAGAACGCGAGCGCGCCGTCTTTCCAGGTTATTTTCTTGCCTTGTTCGTATGTTCTGCCGTGGTATTGGACGGGGACTTCATATATGCGCCATTTCTTGCGGGCGACTTTTGCGGTGACTTCCGGCTCGAAGCCGAACCGGTTTGATCTCAGGCGGATGGACTCGATGACTTCGCGGCGGAACACTTTGTAGCCGGTTTCCATGTCGGTCAGGTTGAGGTTGGTGAGCATGTTCGAGAGCAGGGTAAGAAACTTGTTGCCGGCGTAATGCCAGAAGAACAGCACCCGGTGCGGCCCGCCGAGAAACCGGCTGCCGTAGACGACGTCCGCCTCGTTGTTGATGATGGGCTCGAGCAGGCGGGGATAGTCCAGCGGGCTGTATTCGAGGTCGGCGTCCTGGATCAGGATGATGTCGCCCGAGGCCGAGCTGAACCCGGTGCGCAGCGCGGCGCCTTTGCCGCGGTTGACGGGGTGCCGCACAATTTTGAGATTGTTCAGCGGGAGGTTTTGATCGAGTTGTTCGGCGGTGCCGTCGGTTGACCCGTCGTCGACCACGACAATTTCGCAGTCGGGTGCGGCGTCGCGGACGCGGGCAACGGCTTTGGCGACCGTGGCGGCTTCGTTGTACACGGGCATTATGACGGACAACAACATTACTGCACTCATCCTCCAGCCGGAATCGTAGATGAGCCGGATGCGCCTGTCAACAAGAGGCCGGGCAGGACTCGACATGGGCCTTGTGGACACGGTGGACGTTCTGGAGAGGAAATCGTGTCAGCGCGCTTGAAGCTGTAATGCCAATTTAGGTATGCTCTGAGGAACCTGAGCAGGGGCGCGTGGGACGGTTGCCCGGGCGCGTCTGTTCGCCAAACGGAGGAGGAACGGCTGATGCGTATGCGATTTGCGGCGAAACTGCTGGCTGTGGGGATGCTGGTGCTCTTGGTGGCCGGTTGCGCAACCATGGGCGGTGACAAAGACCAGAAGGCCATCGAGAAGACGCTGGCGGACTGGAAAGCGGCTCTCGAAAAACAAGACATCGACGCTATGATGGCGTTCTATTCCGAGAGCTTCACTACCGACCGCGGCAACACCAAGGACGAGCTTAAGGGATTCTTTGAAGGCGCCAAGGAACAGGGTTATCTCGATGGCGCCACAGCCGATTTGACGGCGGCCGAAATCAAGATCGAAGAAGGCACGGCGAATGTCGCCCCGATCACATTGAGCAGCGATGCGGGGTCGTTGGAAGCCTCGCTGGTGCTGAAGAAAGAACCCGACAAAGTCTGGCGCATTGTCAGTTCGGAGATGAACCAGTAGTCAGGTAGGGAGTTCGGCAGGGGTTTTCGATCGCCTGCCGGGCTTCTTCGGACCACGAAAAGCAGGGGCAGACACTTTTCCAGACTGCTGGAAACGCCTTTCCGAAATGCTGGAAAGGTGTCCGTCCCTGTTTTTCGCTACTTCGTCAACTCATAGATATGCACGTCGAACCGGCGCCAGGTGTCGGTGATTTCGCCGCCTGAAACCGGCAGCGTTCGGTTTTCGTTCAGCACGGCGCAGTTTGCCCAGTCTCCGAGACCCGACAACGCGGCTTTGCAGCTATTCTTGTCGGCGTTGCACGTTAGCAGGTAGAGCTTGTCGTCGTGCTGTTTTGCGAGGCGCTGCACACCGTCGTCGACGGAATGGCCCATCTCGTGGTAGTCGACGGCGACGTTTACGGGCGCGTTGAGCTCGGCGAGGACGGGTCCGAGGTCGGCGACCTCGCGCACGACGCGTTTGATGTCGCTCCATGCCTGTGACGGTTGCGGCATCGTGTGGCTGCCCCAGTAGACGATGCCATTGGCCCCTTTGATGATCGACTGGAACGCCATGAACCGGCTCTGTGCGTGGGTGGGGTAGAGAACCTTCTCTTCGCGGCGCTCGTGCAGCGGCAGTTCGTCGTTGAGATCCTGCCAGGCGAACGCCTGCAACACCATGAACAGGGGCCGGTTCGGTCCGGTGACCTGGCGCATCTTGTCGACGTACTCGCCGACCTGGCTGATGTGCTCGTTGTTGAGGTCCCCCTGGTTGCCGTCGGGAAACAGCGCAAACATGGGCTGGAGACCGCCGGGGTTCACCGGGTAAATGTCGCAGGCGACGATGTCGGTGCCGGCGTTGTAGGCTTGCATCGTCTTGACGAGGTTGGTGGGCGCCTGGTTCATGTACAACAGGTGATTCGGGTCGGCCTGCTTGATGATGGGGTAGGCTTCGACGAACGCCTGCGGGGGCACCCGCACCTCGGTTTTCAAATAGGTCCAGGCGGGTTCGTCGACCGTTTCGAGGAACGCCAGGGACGGGTGGTCTTTGACCCGGTTTACAGCGGCCGTCAACGCCTGCACGCTTTCGTCTTTTCCGGCGTCGAGCTTGATGGTGCCGACGGATGTCCACGTCATGAGACCGGCTTCGTGCGCGGCATCGAGTTTGTCGGGTGAGGCGTTGACGAGGTTGAACCCCGCCTCGGCCAGTTCCGCGTAGGGCCGGTCCGATTTGGCCGCGGCGTACGAACCAATGATAAACGTGCGCTTGCCGTCGACCATGATCGCGCCGTCGTCGTCGTAGGCGGTGATGCGAGCGGCAGAGGCCGTTAAACCGATGGCGGCTGCGGCAAATGAGACGAGAGCGATTGTATTCACGCGGCATCTCCTTTTTTTTGATTTCCGCAGGCGGCAAGTTGTGGTGCGGGCGTCCCGCCTGCACTTAGGTCGATATAACGAAGTGTGCAGGCGAGACGCCCGCACCACAACTTGCCGCCGGTGTAATTTCGGTTCCAATTACTTAATCAGCGGCAGGAGCCGCTTGAACTCCGGTGTCCCCGCCGCTCCAAGCAACTCGAAAATCACCATCTCGACCGTTACCAACTTAGCTCCGTGCACCTGCATCCGCGCCAGCCCCACCCGGTGGTCCATTTTCGTGCGCGAACCCGTGGCATCCGCCGCAACAAAACACGAGTAGCCCGTCTCCTGCGCGCGGAGCACCGTCTGCATCACGCATACGTGGCTCTCGATTCCTGCAACGATCAGTTGTGGCCGCCCAAGCGCGCCCGCCGATTCCTCGAACTCCTGGCAACCAAAACAGCCAAACGCCACTTTCTCGATGGGCAGGAGCCCCTCGAGCGCGTCGGCCACGGCCTTCGTCGTTTTTTTCAGCCCCTTCGGGTACTGCTCGGTCCACAGGACGGGCAGGCCCAGCTCTCTGCAACACCGGATCAGCTTGACGGCCTGCGGGATAATTGCAGGACCAACCGGGATTGAGGGCAGCAGGCCGTCCTGGAAGTCGATCACGACGAGCGCGGCTTTGGTCTTGTCCAGCATTGAAAAGCTCCCGACGGCAATTTGTTTGGAAGCCGCATTATAAGCATCCGGGCGGAGAACCGGCAAACCGGGAGTACTTACCGCTTAGTCAACGTCGAACTTGGACACGAGCCCTTTTGGCCGGGCGGACTCGGGATAGAGTTGGTCCCATAGCCCTCGGTAGTGTCTGGTCAATTCTCTGCTGTCGGTTTTTATGGCTAAATGGGTACTAAGAACGATGCAACCCAACTGTCCGCCTGAACAGGCCAGATCCATATACTGCGCGGCCACTTCGGGGTCGTCTTCCAACCACGCCAGATACGCGCAGGCCTGCTGCTGCATCACGGGTTGATCCGCATTTCTCAGGTATTCGGTAAAGCAACTTCTCGCTTCCGCCCAGTTGCCGCGAAGCAGGTTTGCTTGCCCGCGTTCCCACGACGCACCCGCCCGTATCCCCGCGGCAAGCAGTGCCACGTCCGCGATTTCTCCCAGCGGGCTGCTCCCGATGAAGGCGCCAAGTTTTTCCGTCCTGCTCTTGCCGCGCGTGAAGATCTCGCGGCGTTGCGCGTCCGTAGCGGTTCGGTCAAGCCGGCGGGGAAGACCGGCTGGGGAACTCTGCCGGTTCATGCCCTCTTCGGCAGGCGATTCATAAGACGCTTTGGCCGACGTGGTCGCGCCTTCGGCGGGACCTTCGGAGTTTTGCTGAGCTTTTGACAGCCAGTCGAGCTCCTGGAGTGTCAGTGGCGGCTGTTGCCGGATCTTTTCCTGGCGCATGCTGCCGATTGAACCCAGAACGGCCAGAAGCACCGCGAGGATGGATGCAACGGCAAAACACCCCGCGGCAGCCTTTTTCATCTGTCCGGCTCCTGAGCCTCAGCGCGGACTCGTTCGAACAGAGCCTGGTAATGTTGTGCCAACACGGTGCTGCCGGTTTGCCATGCCAGGCTCCGGCACAGGGCGATGGGCCAGGCCTGCTCGCCGGAACTGGCCAGTTCCATGTAGCGGGCGGCCAATTCCGGGTCGTCTTCCAGCCAGGCCAGGCGCCCATGCGCAATCTGCAGCATTACGGGGTCCTTAGATTTTCTTACAAACTCCGAGTAACAGCTTTTCGCTTCGTCCCATTTGCCTCGCGCCATGTAGCACTCGCCTCGGTTGGCCAACGCGCCTTCCGGTATGCCTACGGCCACGCCCAGCGCGTCCACAAATCCGCCCAGTGGGCTGCTGCCAATAACCGCAATAAGCCTGTTGCGTGCGCTCTTGCCGCGCATGAATTGTTCGCGGCGTTCCTCGTCCGTGGCGGGCCGGTTGAGCCGGCGGGGGAGATCGGCAGGGGGATTTTGCCCGATTGAGCGCGCTTCGGCAGGCGATTGATCAGTTGGGTTCGGCGGCGTGACCGCGTTCTCGGCAGGCACTTCAGGTTTTTTCAGAGCCTTTGACAACCGGTCGAGTTCTTGGAGTGTCAGCGGGGGCCATTCCCGGATTTTTTCCTGGCGTAGCGAGCCTATAGAAGCCAGAATCGCCGCAACCACCGCGATGACGCAAGCAGCAGCGAAACATCCGGCGGCGGCTTTCTTCATGTGCCCGGCTCCTTGTCTGTCTGAATAAACAACAATGGCATACGTGGTTTGGCGTGATCAATTCTGTTTGTTGTACCGTTGTATCTGGTGGACACTGTGGACCGACTGGACCAAGTAGACGGAGTTATGGAAGCCACATTTTCGTATAGCTATGCGGCCAAAACCTTACGCAATTGTAGGTTTCCTGCGGGAACGCGATGCAATGGTCGTGTGAGACTTTTTCGTGGCGCCAATCCAGCCGTTGACAGTATAATCTCTGAGATCGGCCTGTTGTAGGGGTTTTTGGGCGACTGCAGGCCAATAGGGCCGGGGTCGTGGGTAGGTTTTCATCTTGAGTTTGGTTTTGGCACAGCAGTTGCAATAACGCAGCGAAATCAGAGAGGTTTTGCGCGTCAACAGCAGGCCTTTCTCCGTGGCAGCGCCAGGGGTTGCGGATCAAGACCGAGCGGAGGCCGTATCAGTGAAGAAGGTTGAAGCGATTATTAAGCCGTTCAAGCTGGAGGAAGTGAAGGAAGCTCTTGCGGGTGTGGGCGTCCAAGGCCTTACGGTGACGGAAGTTAAGGGTTTTGGGCGGCAGAAGGGCCACAAGGAGCTATATCGCGGTGCGGAGTACGTGGTCGAGTTTCTGCCGAAGGTGAAACTCGAGGTGGTGGTGCCGGACGAGAAGCTGAAGGACGTTGTGGAGGCGATCGTGAAGTCGGCTTCGACGGGGCGTATCGGCGACGGGAAGGTTTTTGTGAGCGCAGTGGAGGATGCGATCCGAATCCGGACGGGTGAATCGGGCGAGATCGTAGTGAGTTGATCGATCTGCGGCGCAGGCAGGCGTGAAAGGTTCAAAGGACACGATTATGAGAAAAGATATGAATCCACAAGACGTGGTGAAGTTTTGCAGGGACAACGGGGTGAAGTTCGTAGACCTGCGTTTCATGGATTTCCCGGGGCTGATGCAGCATTTCACGGTGCCGGTCGCGGAACTCAAGGAGGACTCGTTCGAAGAAGGTTTCGGGTTCGACGGGTCGAGCATCCGGGGATGGCAGAGCATCCACGAGAGCGACATGCTGGTGCTTCCGGACCCGCGGACAGCGGTGATGGACCCGTTCTGCGCGCTGCCAACGCTGATGATGTACTGCAACATACTCGACCCGATCACAAAGGAGCGGTATTCGCGGTGCCCGCGGTGCATTGCCCAGAAGGCGGAGAACTACCTGTTGTCGACGGGAATCGCCGACACCGCCTTCTTCGGCCCTGAAGCGGAATTCTTCATTTTTGACGATATCCGGTTCGATCAGACCTCGCATTCGGGCTATTACTTCATCGACAGCGTGGAGGGCATCTGGAACAGTGGCCGGGATGAGAAACCGAATCTGGGGTACAAGCTGCGGTACAAGGAAGGGTATTTTCCTCTTCCGCCGGCGGATTCGCAGAACGACTTGCGCGCGGAGATGTGCGACATCATGGCGCAGTGCGGGCTCGAGGTCGAGGCGCACCACCACGAGGTGGCGACGGCGGGCCAGGCGGAGATCGACCTTCGGTTCGACTCGTTGACGAACATCACGGACAAGCTGATGCTGTACAAGTATATTGTGAAGAACACGGCGTTGCGCCACGGGAAGACGGTGACGTTCATGCCCAAACCGCTTTTCCAGGACAACGGGTCGGGCATGCACACCCACCAGAGCCTGTGGAAGAAGGGCAAGAACCTTTTCGCGGGCGACAAATACGCGGGGATCAGCCAGGAGTGCCTGTGGTACATCGGCGGTCTGCTGAAACACGCGAACGCCCTGGTAGCGCTGACGAACCCGACGACAAACTCGTTCAAACGACTGGTGCCCGGCTTCGAGGCGCCAGTGAACCTGGCGTACTCGAGCAGGAACCGGAGCGCGTGCGCGCGCATTCCGATGTACTCGCCCAGCCCGAAGGCGAAACGGGTGGAGTGGCGCGTGCCGGACGCGTCGTGCAACCCGTACATGGCGTTTTCGGCGATGCTGATGGCGGGCGTCGACGGCATCCAGAACAAGATCGACCCGGGCTCGCCGCTCGACAAAGACCTGTACGACCTGCCGCCGGAAGAGAAGGCGATGATCCCGCAGGTGCCCGGGAGCCTGGCCGAAGCGCTGGACCACCTCGAAAAGGATCACGAGTTCCTGTTGAAAGGGGACGTGTTCACGAGGGACGTGATCGAAACGTGGATCCGGTACAAGCGGGAAAACGAGGTTCTGGCGGTGAACCTGCGGCCGCACCCCTACGAGTTTTTCCTCTACTACGACATCTGATTAGAGGCCGGCGAAAACGCTCACCGGTTGCCGCGCCAGAGGTCGATGGGCCGCCGGATGCCTTTGGGGCGAAACGGGAGCGCGACTTTCGCGCCGGTTCCGGCGGAGTAGTAGCCGGCGTAGAGGATTTCCATCACCATGCGGCCGTCGTTGCCGGTGACGATGGGCTGCTCGAGCCCGCGGACGCACCGGGCGAAATGACGCATTTCCTGCGGGAACCCGTAGTTCCAGAGTTCCTCGTAGACGGGATAAGTCCATCCTTTTGTGGAGGGCGCCTTTTCGACGGCGTACCCGTAGCCGTACTCGCTGTAGGTGGGAAGGGCGTTGCCCATGTGGAGGTCGGCGTAAGTGAGGCCGCCTTCGCCGTAGATTTCGGCCCGGTCGTGCATACCGCCGCGTCGCGCCCAACTGTTCTCGACGATGCCGACGGCGTTGTTCTCGAACTCGATGATGCAGATGGAGTCATCCTCGCCCTGTGTTTTGTCGGCGTGGACGTACGTGCCCATCTGGCAGAACACGCTGCGGATCGCCGGCCGCCCGAGGAACCACCAACAGAACAGCGCGCCGTGGCACCCCATGTCCATAAACACGCCGCCGCCGGATCGCTCGACGTCCCAGAACCAGTCGGCGTGGGGACCGAAATGTTTCTCGGCCTGTTTGACCATGTAGAGTCTGCCGAACGCACCCTGGTCGGCCATTTCTTTGGCCTTGACGTATTTGGGCGTGAACATGAGTTCTTCGGCGTACAGGAGCAGGACGCCTTCGCGCTCGCACACGTCGATCATGGCGGCCGCCTCTTCCAGCGTCATACAGAGCGGCTTCTCGCAAACGATATGTTTGCCGGCGCGTGCGGCGTCGGCGGTGATTTGGGCATGGAGGTAGTTGGGCGCGGCGATCGTGACCATTTCGATTTCAGGGATGGCGAGGAGGTCGGCGTAGTTGGTGAACGCGCGCGGAATTTGATGCTGCTTGGCGAATGCGTCGGCATGGCCGGGCGACGGCGACGCGACGGCGGCAATCTCAACCTCGCCGTGGAGCATGCGCATCGAGTGCGCGTGGATGTCCGCCTCGAAACCGGACCCGATAATGCCTACTTTGACGGCGTCAGTGTTGGCCATGCCACGCTTCCTTCCTTGAGGTGCCATTAACTACGAGTGCTCCCTTGGCGGGCACTAATAAACCGGACATTATTTTTAGCAAAGTCGATTGCAGCCTGACCGTGCTGCCCGGGAAGGTGCCGGCTGAGTTTTATGCTATCGTCACCAAAATACGCCTTGATTTCCCCAGCAAAGTCGGGAGCCGTAACAAACAAATAACACCCATCCACAACGTGGCAATAAAGGGTATTCATGCGGATGTACATCCCGCTATTTCGGATCGCTATTCCGCTGTCAATAAGCACTGGTAGATACTCGTGCAAGGACGTTCTTGCCAACTGAGCTTCTTCGACAGAATCTCGTAGAAACAACAGGCGCATCGCGGTTCGAAGCTCAAATGGCAATAGTGAGCGAACCTCTTTGACAAAACCGTAGCAATTTTGCTGGGCGTAAGGCATATTGCCTATGGAATAGATGCAGTCTGCATAACCGATATGGTCTAAATACCGTCCGAAACTACACCACTGGGACTCATGCGATTCCGGCGAAGCCACAATGCTTGACATCGAGTCATCTCCCCTTGTTGCTGAGTAGTTACAGAACGCTATCCAAAATAAACAAGAACAACAAGGACAACGGTGTAGCCACCGCAAAGACAGCAATAAAGTGACCAACCCACGTTATCCGCCAGGCCTCTTTCCTGGCCATGTTTACGGTCACCCCTCCCCCCAAGAGCTTCCTCACGCCTAATGCCGGATCGTTCGGATTGTAGTAGAATATGTCCCACTTCCAATAATGCCTGTCATTGCGTTCGCGGATTAGGTCCTCTTCTCTTCTGTAGGTTATCGGCCCGAGTTCTGTGGCCGTTTTCTTTCTCGAAAGGAGGACAAGAATAACGAGCGTGACAAACACTGTCATCGCTACCAGACCGAGCATGAAACGCGCTACAGACGGCTCCGCTGATTTGAGCGGAACCCACGTGGAGCGCAAAACCATTGGTACAAATATGAGTACATTCGCGATTAACGCGAGCAATTCAACAATTCGAAAACGCTCCGACGTCCTGTTCTGGGCAAATATCCGGGACTTAATGCTGTTGAGTATCCCTAAGAGAACCGTCGTTGATACAGTCGCAAGAATCAGCACCCAATATGCCGCCAGGAATGATTTGTCTGCCCACCGCGTAACCTCGACGGAAGCTGACCATTGTATTGGATAACGTTGTGGAATGCTGCCCCATTTCAGGGCGAGATACGCGCCACACATAATGAACAGAACATATTGTCCCACCGCCAACGCTTTAGAGCACGGCAACGACGTCTGCGCAACACGCAAAGAGCGTACACCTCGTGGATAAGGCTCACAATCAGCGCCATCTTCCACATTATAACGGCCTGCTGCCTTACGACTTAAATGCATAGCCCCATCAAAAAAGACTCCCTGGACAATATACGCCAGGACAAATGCAATTAAGACAGGCTTCGTGACCAAGTCTCTCGTCCCTGGCTCATGAACTAACCAGAACAAGGCTACAAGAATCACGATCGCCAGTACGGTACCCACCATGTCAAGACGCCGGAGTCTGTCAAGGATTCTTTCTCCCTCGGCCGTAGTAGTAAAACCGGGCGGCACACGCAATTCGAAAAGACACGCTACAGACAAAGCCTTTGACATCAGCCGCAGTAGATAGTAGTTGAAAACGAGTGTAAGCAAGACGCTCACACATATTGCACTTTCAAGGCCTACCACCTCATGATACATGATGTCTCCTTTTACTATTGGTTGGACAAGCCAATGCAAATCACAAGGTAAAGCACACGCATGTCCTTTCAGTCCAAGGGCACTGTATCTTCTACCGCGGCATTGCAGCCAGTGTCGCTTCGTACAAACTGCAGAAACAGCGCGTAGCCGCTTGACCGCCCGCGGGACATCCTGACCCACATGTGGTCATGCAGCCGTCAGTTGCGGCCACCTTTCCGGTTCCACCACCCATGCCTGCAGTTTACACCGTAGTGCATTAGGCATCACCGCCACTCCAACAGCTCCAGATGGGCGCCGACAGATAACTAGACACTACAACAATATACGCGGCAGTTGCCAATCGCGCAACGCGTCAACATCCAAGCGTCCCATTCTGGATGTCAACAGCAATTCCTGCTTTGGGAAAGGTGTCTTGTCGGTGATCAACAAACAGGAACATGGTCATTCCCTTCAAATGAGCGTAAATCTGCTCCATAATCAGCGAGACGTGCTGTTCCGGAAGCGATGACAGTGCCTCATCCAGAGCTAGGACTGCTGGTTTACGCAGGAGTGCTTTCGTCAGTGCAAGCCTTTGCTGCTCGCCACGAGAAAGGTTGGAACCACCGGAAACAATCATCATTGCTGTGCAGGATGATGCCACGGAGAAAACGCAAAATAAAGGTGGCATTTGAATGTCGTAATCGTCTCAATCGTCCCAATGGTCCCAATTACTTGCTATAGCGGGCTTTAATCTCCTCGTCTGACAACGCTTCCCGGCGGAATTCGACATTGCTGATGGCGCCCTGGAAGTTTTCGAGCTCGGTGTGGTTGGGGTTGCAGCCGATGCCGATGTTGGGCGGCTGGGAAGCGAGCACGCGCGGTAACGACCCTTCCTGTTTCATCTCGCCATTCACATAGAGGCGCAGCTTGTCGGCTTTCTTAACGACGGCGACGTGCACCCACTCGTCATTCTTGACCGCCACGCCTTTGGTGCCGTGACGGCCGGATGGCTGCTCGACGCAAACCGAGAGTTCCCCGCCCACTACCGAAAGGCGAAGACCGTCGTTCATGCCGGTGTACCAGGCGGAGACGACGTGGTGCCAGCGTTTGTCATTTGGCGCGATCCCCTCCGGCCGGATCCACGCGCTGAACGTGTAATTCCGCGTTGGGAACCCGGGCGCGGCGTACACGAGCTTCGATGTTTTGCCGTTGAAGTACAACGCCCCGGCTTCTTTTCCGTCTCTGCCCGGCGCGGGCGCAACGTCCACAGCCTGCAAGAGCGCGCCCTCGGCCGGCTCTGCATTGCCTGCCAGCGGCGCCGACAATACAACACCCCGGGTTATTGCGAGCAGCGATGGGTCAATAATGAAGCGGCGCGGGCCATTAACCGCTGCTTTTGAGGCCCCTTCAGCCAACACCTGCCAGTAATAGGTTTTGCCGGGCTCGAGTTTTGCGTCAACAAGAATGTCTGTCGCTGTAACGCCGGATTGCGAATGCGTCACCCGCTCCAACTTCTCGTCTTCCGCGATGACTACGGTATAGGTGGCGTCCGGTGCGGCGGCTTGCCATTCAAGGCTCAGGCCGCCTGGAGCGATTCGCGCATTGTCCTCCGGGCTGGTCAGCATGAAATCGACGAGCGGCGCGTTGTTGACCGGCAGCCACGAGCGGTACAACGTGCCGTGGGCGCCGGCCGTGGCGTAATCGCAGAGATAGACGTCGGCGCCGTCGGTGGCTTTGGCTTTGAAGAGGACGATCGGCTTGAACTGCGCATCGCACGTCGCCGGCTCGAGTGAAAGCGTGTCGAGATCGAGCGCGGGCATGTCCGCCGGCTCGATCTGGTTGTGCTTCTGGTCGAACGCGAGCAGGAGCGGGCCTTTAAACAGCGACGTTTTGAACTCGACATTCCCGTCGCCGCGCATCGCGCGCAGGCGCATGTCGAGGTTCAACTCGATCACGTCGCCTTGTTTCCATTCACGCGCAATCTTGAGATACGTTCCCGGGGCCGCGCCTGCAATCGGTTGACCGTTCACCGCCGCGGATGTCTCCGTCGACCATTCCGGAATGCGCAGGTACAGCGGCAACGTTGTGGCCTTGCCCGGATCGACGGTGATGCTAATCTTGCCATCCGCCGGATACGTGGTTTCTTGCTGAAACCTCCAGGCGGTGTCGCCGATGGATGCGGTGATCGCGCCGGGACCGTAGTAATTGAGGTAAAGGCCGGTCGTATCGCCCAGCACGCCCCACTCGCTGATCAGGCCGAGCCCGCGCGGGCCGTTCACCGAGCAGCAGTTCAACTCGGGCGTGCCCACGCGGGATTGAAACACGATCGTGTGCGCGGACGCGGCGCGTTTGCCGTCCATGGGCGTGTCGTACGTGCACCATCTCCCGCTGGGATGTTCGTAACCGAGCACCGTATTGAGCGTGGCGAGTTCGATGGCGTCGGCAACGCGGCTGTCGGCGGAGAGACGGAGCGCCTCGACGCTCAGCGCCAGCCAGGCAACGGTGCAGCACGTCTCTATCGAGCCGGATTGGAACGGGTTGCCCACGGCCCCCTCGCCCGTCGAGAAACTGCCCGCGTTATGAATGTCGGTGCGGCGGATGCTTCGCCAAATCTCAAGCAGCGCCTGGCGGTACGAGTCGTCGCCTGTAATGCGGTACATCTCGGCGAGCCCCATGATGGGGTGGAGGCTCTCCCACCGCGGCTTGGGCGTCTGGTAGAAGTCAACGCCTTCGAGCGCCTGGCGGTAATAATCGCCCGCGGGCGGTTTTTCCCAGTCGGCGAGGATATCGCGCATCATGCGGAGGTACGGCTCGCGGCCCGTCTCGCGGTAGATAAAACCCAGCGAATGCAAGATGGCCATGTTCATCTCGTGTGAACCGGCATCATGGACGCGCTTGCCCGTGTCGAGATACGTGGCGCAGACCAGGTCGGCGGCGCGTGTGGCCGCATCAAGCGCGGCCTGGTCGCCCGTGTCCCGGTACCACAGCCACAAGGCCAGCATCACGTGGTAATGGCCCCACAAGTCCCACTGGCCGAGCAGCCGCTGGTCTTTCTGGAACGGCCCGAGATAACCGTCGTCGGCCTGGGTAGAAATAAGCTCGGGGATGAGCCGCCGGAGCAGCGCGTCAAGCTCGGGGCTGTCGGTCATTCGGCGCGCCTCGACAGCCGACGTCAGGTACTTGCCGATGAACTCGCCCGCCCACGGCACGGGATCCTCGTAGGGGGGTTTGCGGTCGCGCAGCCGGAACATCTCGATCATACCGGGGTTGGCGTCCGGCGCTGTCAGCAGCCAGTTGTCGACGACCGCATCCAGCCGCCGGCCCACTTCGCCGTCAAGCCGGAGCGTCAGAGGGGGCTGGGAGAGATCTTGAGCACTCACCTGCGCTTGCGCTGCACAGTGAATAACGCAGAAAACAAGGGAGCATTTCCAAATCTTATACATTTTCCTGCCCTTGGACTAGATGATGTTTCGCGAAAAAAACGCGGCGCCTATGTTCCCGCTAGGAACACAAGCGCCGTTTCAAAAAAGTTCTTAGCCCTTTTTAGCCGAGAATTTCAGTGTAAAGTTGGCAACAACAACAATATTCTTTCCGTTCGTTGGTACTTGGGTTGACGATTGAGTTGGTTTGACAGGTTGGTCATTTTCCCGCTTCATTTTTTGCTGTCCTCCCGCAGCAGTAAAACTTGAAGTACGCTGTATTCTTAACACCTTCAAAGGGTATCACACTTACCCCACCATTGCGGAATATTTCTTTAGAATCGGAGGATTCGTAAGATTCAGAGTAGATGACTCTTGCAACTCCAGCAGCGACTATTTTGTTAGCGCAAAGATTACAGGGGTAGGTTGTCACGTAAAGTGTTGCGCCAGAAGGAATTGCACTGCTATTTCTTATCATATTCATCAGTGCCATTTCCTCGGCATGCAGGGAGCGGCACACTTCTAACAATTTTGGGAAAAACTTGTCAAAAATCTTGAGCCCGCAATTTACGCACGCATAATCCACTTCAATTTCGGATCTGCATTTCGGGCACCAACGAACGTACTGTGAAATTTCTTGCCCGCAGTTTCTGCACTCGAGCGCATAGGCGATCTTGGCTCCACATGCAGGGCAAACCTCCAAATACTGTCCCACCTCCTGCATTCTAATATCCCTGTTACACCAAGTGTCTCCTTGCCTAGCGGCGCAGGCATTGGAACCGCGAGGCACATCATTAAAGCCGGATGCAACTATGGCACCGTTTGCGTCAGCAACTATGGCTCCGACGCTTCTTTTCAAACATCTCGATCTCCTGCTTACAGCGTAAGCAGATGCCATCAAGCTTTCCGTGATCGTTGGCTGAAAGTCAAAAGTGCTTTCGCCCTGGGACTTTCTTTCGATCATGGCAAGGTAGGTTTTGCAAAGCGTGTCATGAATGAAAGCGGCAACCTCTGAAGGCATGTTGATTGAGACGTCTTCTTCGTTCTGTATAACTATGTCCGCCAACTGCATGCAGCGACTCACTTGTTGACCGTAAGAATCACGTTCTTCAGAATCCCTTTTTGCCGTCCTGACAAATTCTTCGTGATTAACACATCGTTTCTTCTTCGTCAATCGTTCCTCTCTTTTTGCCTCTGAAGCCTGCACGGCAATGAGATGGAAATTCGGGATCTGGGAAAGAGGCTCAATCTCTGCAGCGTTACGAAACCCGTCCAAGATGACGCCATTGTAGTGTCCGGAAGGCCACTGCCGGTCAGCTCTGGTTATGGCCTCCATTGATAAGTAGTCCTGTCCGTGCTGCTTCCGTAGGTCATTTCCGAGATTCTGCAGGTTATCAACGCTCTCTGGTAGTCCTTTCTCGCGCAACATCTGATGCAGGATATCTGAAAGACCTACCTTTAGGTAATCGCGCTGCCCAGCAAGGTTGTCTGCAATGAATGAGCACCCGCTACCCAATGCACCTGTAAAGCCAATAACAGGGACGTAGATAGGGATGTTCGAGATTTTTACCAGACCCATGCTACAAGGCCTCCCCTTTAAATCTTTATCTATAGTATATTGCAAACGCGTCGCAGTTCAACAGGATGCGTATTCGCCTTCAATATGAAACTTGGCGACTGCGGGCAGGATGAACAGGCACGGTTGTGCCGAGTTATGTGAGTGAGTTAGATTATACGTTGCGCGCGGGCGCTATATGGACTGCGGCAGCGGTTGGGTCGCATATTGGAAGGAGTGGTGCAATGAGATGGTTTGGCGTTCTGGTTGCGACGAGCCTATTGCTGGGTTTTGCGGCGGCAGGAGCGGAGGAGGAGGGTTACGTGTCGCTGTTTAATGGGAAAGACTTGACGGGTTGGACGGGTGACACGAAAGGCTACGTGGTGGAAAACGGCAACCTGGTGTGTAAACCCGGCGGCAACCTCTATACGGAGAAGGAATTCGCCGATTTCAGTTTCAAATTCGAGTTTAAACTGACGCCGGGCGCCAACAACGGCGTTGGGATTCGCGCACCGTTGAAAGGCAACGCGGCCTATGGCGGCATGGAGATTCAGATCCTCGATGACCGTCACGAGAAGTACAAGGACCTCCAGCCGTGGCAGGTGCACGGGTCAATCTACGGGATCGTCCCGGCGAAACGCGACCACCTCAAGCCGGTCGGCGAGTGGAACAGCGAGGAGATCATCGCGGACGGGCGGAACGTGAAGGTCGTCCTCAATGGCGAGACGATCGTAGACGCAAACCTCGACGAGGCGACGGCGAATGGCACGATGGACGAGAAGCCGCACCCGGGACTGAAGAACGAAAAAGGCCACATCGGTTTTCTCGGCCACGGCAGCGTGATCGAGTTCCGCAACCTCCGCGTGAAAGAGCTGGGCAAGTAAGAATCAGACGGATCGGACGGATCGGACCGATCAGACGGATCGGACAGATCGGATTTAGCCCGCGGGCATTTTAGTCATTTTTACGGCGCCCGGATCGAGGGAGAGCCAGCCGTCGGTTTGTTTGACGCCGAGGAGGTCGTCGAGCCGCTGGGCGAGCGGGTCGGTGCCTCCGCGCTCGTGTGCGGTCGTCATGCCGAGGCGGTTTCGGATTTCCCGGCGCAGCCACCAGAACCCCGAGTTCCACGAGTAGAGATGATGGCCGTGAGGCTTGCCGTTGACGGTGCTGATGGACTCGTGGAACGCGGGCATGTAGGCGAGTTCTTTTTCGAGCCGCCAGAGCAATTGGTCGTCGACCCATTGCGCATCCATCCCATGGATGAGGCCGCAGAGGTAGTTGCAGGCGTCGTTGAGGAACCACGACCCGCCGTAGACGTACACGCCGCTGTGGCCGTCGAGCAGGTCGCCGTTGGCCATCGAGATGACGCGCATGCCGTAGGGCGACTGGATCTTCATTGTAGTTTCGAGATGGCGGCGGACGAGGTCGTCGGGCAGGCATTTTTCGCCGAACACGGCGAACGTGAGCACCTCGCCGTACAGGCTGTCCTGGCCAACGTGATCCTGCTGCTTGATGCTTGTGGCAAAATATCCGCCTTGATCGTTGAACATCCGGGCGTAGCCGTCTTTGGCTTTTTGGATATCGGCGTCGGTGACGTCAAAACCGAGTTCGCGCGCGGCCATGAGCGCACCGCAGTGGAACCCCTGGTTGGATGACGGGGCGTCGTCGTCGTCGTACGGCAACTGGTCGTGGTAGGTTTTCATGTAGGCCTTGTCGGGGCTGAGCCGCGGCGGGATGTAGAGACCGTCGACCTCGTTCTTGCGGATAAACTGGTATGCGCGTGCAACGGTGCGGGGGTCGGGGGTGCCGCCGGCCTTTTTGACGAGATGCGACCAGATGAGGAAGTACTGCGCGTTGTCTTCGTAGTTGACGCGCTCGAAAAACACAGCCATGTTGGCTTCGGCATCGAACTGCGGGCTGTCCAGCCCGCGGCTCATCCAGAACCCGTCGCTGACCCATTGTTTCCAGCCGTAGCCGACGCCCGAGATGAAAATGTAGTCGCTTTCGGTGCGCATCATGTTGCGGCGCAGCAGGAGATACGAGGTGTTGCGCAGAATCGCCTCGAGCGCGGAGTCGTTGAACCCCTTCGCATTGGCGAGCGCGAGGTGCGCCGCGAGCTGGATGTCGTACTGGTCGTGGACGGGCGATGCGAACACCCAGCTTGTCCAGGTTTGGGTATCGCCGGCTTCGATGTGCTGCCAGCCATCGAACCGGGTGCGGTAGATGTTGGTGGCATCGACTTCGAACGGGATCATGATCATGCGCCGGGCCGAGCCGTCGCCGTTGGCAAGCGTAATGGTTTTTTGATCGACGTCGCAGCCCATGAAACTCCGGTTTTCCCAGAGGCCGGGCGAGTCGCCGATGACGCCGTAGAACACGTCGCCGGCCCTGCCTCCGACCATGGGAAACGTCTGCCACGAGTTGTCGTCGAACCCGGGGCCGGTGCAGCTCGGGCTGTACATCTGCGATTTCTCTTCGCGCCGGATGAACGTGTGAAACGAGTCGGCGGCGGGGATGTGCCAGGACATGTCGAGGTAGTAGCGGGAATCGGCGGTGGCCGTGACACGTATTGCGCGCTCGTACAAGCGCGGGTTGATTCGGCGCCAGGTTTCAGAGAATTGCAGGCCGAGCGTGCTGCCGGTGAGGGCCAGGGGATCGGAAAGCGGCTGGCCGCTGCCGCGCTCCATACGGACCTGTGTTTTTCCTTGCGGCTGGACGACGGTGAACGCTACGCCAAATGGGGCGGGGCCGAGTATGATTTCGCCGCTGTCGGTTATGCAGACTGCGTCTTCGCAAAATCGCAGGCCCAGATCCACGTCCGCCGCCGTCAGCAACAGTCCCGCCAGCGCGAGTGCAATGTGCATGATGCGATCCTCCTTGGTGACTTGCGTTCGCGGCCATTCTAGCGGAAAATGGGCCGGGATGAATAAGGTTCTCGAAATTGTCAAGCAGTATTGGGGCTACCACCAATTCTTCCCTCTGCAACACGAGGCGATGGAATGCGTGATCCAAGGCCGCGACTCCGTCGTCATCCTGCCGACGGGCGGCGGGAAGAGCCTGTGTTTTCAGGCGCCGGCAGTGGCGATGGACGGCATGGCGGTGGTGGTGTCGCCGCTGCTGTCGCTGATGAAAGACCAGGTTGACGCGCTGCGCACGAACGGCGTGCCCGCGGGCAAAATTGACAGTACCATGACGGGCGCCGAACGCGAGACGGTGCATCGGGCCATCCAGGCCAAAGAGTTGAAGCTGCTGTACGTGTCGCCGGAGCGGATGGCGCAGCCCGCGTTCACGGACTATCTGAGCACGGCGGGGGTATCGTTCCTGGTGGTTGACGAGGCGCACTGCATCAGCCAGTGGGGGCACGATTTCCGGCCAGAGTACCGCGAGTTGCGGCGGTTGCGCGAGATCTTTCCCGACAAAGCCATTCACGCCTACACGGCGACGGCCACGCCACACGTGCGCGACGATATCCGGCAGGAACTGTGCCTGCGGGACCCGGCGATCCTGACGGGCTCGTTCGACCGCCCAAACCTGATTTACCGCGTGGCGAAACGATCGGACGGGTTCGGGCAGGTGCGCAAAGCCATCGACGCGCACCGCGGCGAGAGCGGGATTGTTTACTGCATCCGGCGCGCGGATGTCGAGGTCTTGTGCGAGCGGCTGGTGGAGAAGGATTACAAGGCGCTGCCGTACCACGCGGGGATGGACGACGCGGCGCGCAAACGCAACCAGGAGGCGTTTTCACGCGAAGAGACGGATATCGTGGTGGCGACGATAGCGTTCGGGATGGGCATCGACAAATCGAATGTGCGGTATATTATTCACGCGGCGATGCCCAAGTCGATCGAGCATTACCATCAGGAGACGGGCCGGGCCGGCCGCGACGGCCTGCTGGCGGACTGCTGGCTTCTCTATTCCTACGGCGATTTCCGGTTGTGGCAGAGCATCGTCGAAAAATCGGAAGACGAAGGCGCGCCTGTCGCGATGGAGAAACTCCGCGACATGCTTCGCTACTGCGACGGCATGACCTGCCGCCACAAGGGCCTCGTGACGTACTTCGGCCAGGCGTACGGCGATACGGGGTGCGCGGCGTGCGACGTCTGCCTTCGGCAGATGGACGTGGTCGAGGAATGCGGTTCGATCTCGAGGACGATCCTGTCGTGCGTGGCCGAGTTGGGCTCGATTGCCGGGCCTACCTACACGACGCTGGTATTGACGGGCGCGCGGGAGGATCGCGTGCTGGCCAAGGGGCACGACCGCCTCGCGGCGTTTGGCGCGCTGGAGTCGTCGGGGAGCCGGACGGTGCGCGACTGGATCGAGCAGCTTGTTCAGCAGGGCTGCCTCGAGAAGACGGGCGAATATAACGTGCTGACACTGACGCCGCCGGGTGCGGCGGCATTGCGGGGCGAGCAGGATGCGCAACTGCTGAAATCGTCGCGGCAGGGTGTGCAGACGAAGCTGGGGAAACGTGCCGTGGGCGAGAAGGTTGTGCCGGCGTCGCCGTTGTCGGGGTTCGATAAGGAGTTGTTTGAAACGCTGCGGCGGGCCCGGCGTGAGAAGGCACAGGAGCTGAACGTGCCGCCGTTTGTCGTGTTCGGCGATGCGGCACTGCGCGACATGGCGCGCAGGAAACCTACCGATGAGGAAGCATTTCTAGGCATCAGCGGCGTGGGGCAATACAAATGTGACACTTTTGCCGACTGCTTCACATCAGTTATTCGCAGGTTCCTTGAGGCTGATTCGGCCGATACCCCGGTTCAGAAAGAACCACCTAAGAGCGCCACGTCCCTGTCGCAGGACAAGAAAACGCGCAGGGCGGAACGGTGCCGCGTTGCAGCTGAAATGCTGGCCAGCGGTATTTCTGTAACAGACGCCGCGAGAAAGCTGAGGCGCGAGCCTTCAAGCGTTATTCAATATGTCGTTGAACACATCCGCAACAATGCCATTGCAGATCCAAGCCCGTGGGTGGAGCCAAGCCTGGTCTCCAATATTCGAGAAGCCGTTACAACGGTCGGAATGAGCAATCTCCGGGCCATTTATGACTATTTGGACGGCGCCATTCCGTACGAGAAGATTAGGGTATGCGTCGCTTGTTTCCATAATGCCTGTTTGGTTGAGCGCGAGAAGAAATGCGGAGAAGCGTGATGACCTTCGTTCGAGTCGCGGCAGTTATGTTGGCGGTGTCGTCGTACGCGGCGGCGGAATGGCGCGGGTGCACGTGATGGCATGGGGCCGGCCGGCGGCGACGAAGGCGTGCCGGCACTGAAACGCGCGATTGACGCGCCGCTTCGCCATTACGACAAAGAGTTCAATCGCGCGCCGTTATTTATTCCGCAGGCGGACCCGGAGCGGCTGTGCGCGATCCGTGCAACCGAGCGAGTTCTCATGCCCGAGCGGGGCGCCACGCCAAACAAGCTCGAAAAAAGGGGACGCTGCACTTATTTCAAGATTACTGATGTCGGGTCAACCCACTGGCCTTTCGAAATAAGTGCAGCGTCCCCTTTTTTCGCATCGGTGCAAAACTGAGGACCACGGACGTTCTAGCACGGTTCAGTTGCACCTGCCCCCATTGTTTGCTAATCTCTAGAGCCACCCTGATGAGGGCGGGTTGTCTATGTCAATGGCTGTTAAGCCAGTTGAAAGGAATGCGGTATGAACAAGCAGTTTGCGCGGTTCTCTGGCTTACGTGTTGTGTTTTTCTTCCTGTTTTTCGCGGCTGTCGCGGGTGCGACGCCGCTGGATGACTACGTTGCGGCGCCGGATGCGACGTACAAGTTCGGCCCGGAACCGGTGTTAACGGTAAATGATGCCAATTTCACGGCCAAGGTATGGGCGATGACGTCGCAGACGTGGCTGACGCCTGCCGAGATCGACCGGCCGGTGTGGGAGCATTATTTGACGATCGTCGAGCCGGTGAAAGTCGAGTATACGAAGGCGCTGATGTTCATCGGCGGGGGGAGCAACCGGGGCGAGGCGCCGAAAAGAGTCGACACCACCATGGCGCAGATAGCCGTGGAATCGAAATCGATCGTGGCGGTGATCGCACAGATTCCCAACCAGCCGCTGAAGTTCCCGGACGAGAAAGAGGCGCGGTACCTGGAAAGAGGCAGGAGTGAGGACGACTTCATCGCGTACACATGGGACAAATTCATGGTGACGGGCGACTCGAAGTGGCCGGCGCGGCTGCCGATGACCAAAGCCGTGGTAAGGGCCATGGACACGGTTCAGAAACTCCACCCAAGCGTGGATGGGTTCGTGGTATGCGGGGGTTCGAAACGCGGTTGGACGGCGTGGACGGTAGCGGCGGTCGACAAGCGGGTGGTGGGGATGATCCCGGCGGTGATCGACGTGGTGAACGTCGAGCATTCGATGCAACATCACGTGGATGCCTACGGCTACTGGGCCGACGCGATACAAGAATACAATGACATGAACGTGATGGCGCGGATCCACACGCCTGAGTTTCGCGCGCTATGCCAGATCGTCGACCCGTACGCCTACATCGACCGGTATACGATGCCCAAATACATCATGGCGGCGACGGGCGACCAGTTTTTCCTGCCGGATTCGTCGCAGTTTTATTTTGACGCGCTCAAGGGCGAGAAGTACCTGCGGTACGTGCCCAACACCGACCACGGGCTCGCGCTCGAGGCGTACCTGAACCTGGCGACCTTTTACGAGTCAATTCTGAATAACACGCCGCGGCCAAAGTTTTCGTGGATCAAGGAAGCGGACGGATCGTTGCGCGTGACGTCGGAGACCAAGCCGACCGCGGTCAAGATGTGGCAGGCGAACAATCCCAAAGATCGCAACTTCCGCCTGGACACCATCGGCAAGGCTTACACGAGCACGGATTTGGTTGACCAGGGCGGCGGCGTGTACGTGGCGCGGGCGCCTAAGCCCGAGCAAGGCTGGACGGCCTTTCTGGTCGAACTGGAATATCCAAGCGGGGGCCAGTTCCCGTTCAAGTTTACGACGGAAGTCAGCGTGGTGCCGCAGACCATGCCATTCCGCAAGCCGGGCGGCTGGGGCAAGCTGGGCAGCGTCGGCGAGGGCAAAGACAAGATCACCGTCGTCGAAGTCGGTGGCGACAGGTACCAGATGGGCTACTGGTACGGCAAGCTACTGGCCGAACAGATCTCCAAAGCATGGACCGGCTTCCTGAAAAACGAGAAGGTCCCCGACGAAGTGTTCGGCCCGGCGGTCGAGGCGCTTTGGAACAGCACGAACTTCGACACCGAGGCGTGGGAGTGTGAGCTGCGGGGTGTGGCGGACGGGTGCTACGACGCGGGGCACCCGGAAATCACGTTCGGCACGATGCAGAACATGCTGGCGGTGCCGGACATATCGGAGAATGGGTGCAGCCTGTTTGCGGCGTGGGGCAAGGCCACGGTGAACGGCGACCTGTACCAGCTTCGCAACCTCGACTGGAGCATGACGAGCGGCCTGCAAGACTATCCCATCATCGCCGTCTACAATCCCACCGATGGCAAACGCCACGCCATGGTCGGGTTTGCCGGCCTCATCGGCGGCGCGGTCGGCGGGATGAACGACAGCGGGCTGGGCGTCAGCGAGATCCAGGGCTATTTCGGCGACGACGAGACCTTGAACGGCATGCCGTTCCCGGTGCTGCTGCGCGACATCCTGTATTTCGACACGACGCTCGACCAGGCGCTCGCGCGGATGAAAAACGCTAAGCGCACCAACCAATACCATTACGCGGTTGCCGATCCGGCGGCACCGGATCCCAAAGCGCGGCTGATCTTCTCGAGCAACACGCGGCTCGACCTGTTCACGGATGACACAAACGTGACCAAACACCCGATTGTGGAGCCGACGCCGTTCCATGAGAAGCTCGAGGACGTCGTTTATTGGAAGAAACATAACGGTAGCGGCAACGAAGGCGTGTACGATGCGCTCGAGGCGCGGTACGGCTCGATCGACGCGAAAAAGGCCATCGAAGTGGCGCAGGCCGCGGGCGTGGACGGCACGTTGGTGAGCATCGTCTACCACAACACGGGCCGGGACATGTGGGTGGCCTTCGCGGAAGGCGCTGAACCGGCGTACAAACAGGAATACGTCCACTTCACATTGGGCGAACCAAAACCCTGACGAGGACAAGCGCGCATGGTTAAGAGAAAGACAGCCCCCGTTTGCTTTGCATCGAGCAAGGTAAAAGAGTTGCGGCGGAACGCGACGCTCCCGGCAAAGTTTGAGCGGCTGCTCGCCGGATTCCCGCTCGAGAAGATGTTCAAAGGCAAATCGGTGGCGATCAAGATTCACGTGGGCGGCGACATCGGGTTCACCACGGTACACCCGCTGTTCATCCGCATGCTGGTGGACGCCCTCAAGAAAGCCGGCGGCGATCCGTTCATCACGGACGGCAGCGGTGCCATGCATCACGCCAAGGCGCGCGGATACACCGAAGAAGTGCTCGGGGCGCCCCTGATCGCCGCGGCCGGCATCTCGAACAACTACGCTTATCCGCGCAAAATCAACTACAGAAACCTCAAGTCGGTCGACCTGTGCGGGAACATCGTCGACGCCGACGCAATGGTCGTATTGAGCCACGGCAAGGGCCACGGAAACAGCGGGTTCGGCGCGGCCATCAAAAACCTCGCGATGGGTTGTGTGGCGCGCGACAGCCGCGCTAAGCTGCACAAGCTGCAAGGCGAGGAGTTCCGGTGGAATAAAGAACTCTGCACGCATTGCCACGCCTGCAAGGAAAGCTGCCCGTCGCCCGACGCCATCTCGTTCGACAAAGACGACAACCTCAAATATTTCGAGCACGGGTGCCGGTATTGCAGGCACTGCGAGACCGCATGCCAGACCGGCGCCATCAAGATCAATTCGCATGGGTCGGAATACTTCCAGCGCGCGATGGCTATGACCACCAAAGCCGTCCTCGATACGTTCGAGCCGGGCCGCGTCCTGTATATCAACGTCATGCTCAACATCACGCCGTTCTGCGACTGCTGGGGGTTTTCATCGCCCGCGCTCGTGCCCGACATCGGCATCCTCGCCGCAACCGACATCGTCGCCATCGAACAGGCCAGCCTCGATCTCGTCAAGTCCGAGGATTTCATCCCCTCGTCGCTGCCCGAATCCATGACGCTCGGCGACGGCGACCACCTGTTCCAAAAGATCCACGGCAAAGACCCGTACCTCCAAGTCGTCTGCGCCGAAGAAATCGGCCTCGGAACAAGAAACTACAAGCTCAACGTGGTGGAGTGATAATAGACGCAGGCGAGGCTTAATCGTGCTGATGCGCGGGGGCGAATCAAGTCGCGGCCTCAATAGAGCGCGCTCCAGCCGATCTTGTTGTCCCAGTTGTTTATATCATCTCCCCCATTTCGGCCCCACGGCAACTGGTCCGGCTGACCATTGCGGCCGCAGCAGAAAATGTAGACGGTTAAATCCCCCGGGCAAGGGAAGCCTTTCGCAGGCGGCGTATCCGCATCGGGTCTTGGAGCGCCGGGAGACTCGTTGATTGCCTCTTCGTACGCGGCGAGGTTGTAAACGTAATCTTCACCTCGAAAACTACGGAAAATATATCTGTTCACGCTCCCGCTCAACGGGCCAAAATAGAATTGATACGGGTGTCCCCACGGGTCATCGGGCAAGTCCATGTACGTCGAAGTCAACTTGCTGCGAACCGTTGGTTTCAACCTGATCTCGGCGTCCTTCCCGCGTCGGAGAAGATCGTAACACGTGGCCGTCTGGATCTCGATGGTTTCCTCTACGGTTAGCTTGAAAAGGGTGGTCGGGTCAGTGAAGAGGTCGCGCATATTGCTCACACGCGCATCAGCCATCAGTTTGGTTAAGGCCAAGTCCGCCCACTTTATTTCTGACTGCGCCCTCGAAGCCTTTGCGCGGCAAGTCGCGCGTCGGCATGACGAAACGAAATTCGAAAGAAAGACCGCTGCCACCGCGAGCACTACAAGCACACAGCCGCAGGTGAACACCCCGTGCTTTTTCTCTGACTCGGCTCCCATATATGCTCTCTATCAGTTTGTCCCTATTGCTATTCAGAAGACTCAAACGCGCTGACGATGGCACGACTTTCTCATTTTACTTGTAGTGACCAAACCCATCACCTATAAGGTTGCCCTTAAGGGCAGTAGGAGCCTAAGGCTCTTTTTCAGGCTTTCGTAGAGGCCTCTTGGGCGGCGGGAGTGAATGAGAACAGCCGTTCGAGAGTTGTCGAAATCATCTCTACGGCAGTGGAACCATCCTAATCCGCCGGTCGTCGATGACAGAGAAATGCCCTATCCAATCATCACGGCTTTCCAAGATTCTAACAACGTCTTGCGCAATAATTGCCGGAACTTTCAATGGGATCCGCAGGAGCACGATGCCGCAACCAGCGGCCAGGCGGGAACGAAAAGCCAATTCTCCAAAGTCTTTGTCAAACGTAAGGACCAGCCGGTTCTGCTTCTGGGCGCGTTCCAGAAGGTCTTTATCCTTTGCGCCAGGACAAACGGCACGCACCCACTCAACGTCATGGCCGTGTTGCCGCAGTGCTTCCACCAGGTCTAACGGCACATTCTCATTGGCTTGAATACGCAAGCTTATGTTCCCACCTGATAGACACGTTCAGATTGCAGGAGGTCCCGCGCGTAGAGCAGGCATGCCTGGATGTCTTCGTGCGCCAAACCGGGGTAGTTGCGCAACAGGTCCTCTTCTGTCCATCCCTGTGCCAGCAGATCCACGATAAATTCGACGGACAGACGGGTGCCTTTGATTAAAGGTTTACCCGTCAGGACCTCTGGATCGACGACAATGCGTTCCTGCCAACCCATCATGATTCTCCTTTGGAAACTCATTTGGATTATGCATCGAAAGCGATGCCTTTGCCAAATGAAACTAACAGACGCGGTTTTCCGAGTTCACTTGTAGCTTTCCTTCACCAACCCGTACTTTTTCATCCGCTCATACAGGGCTCGGCGGCTGATGCCGAGTGCGCGGCAAGTGGCGTTGATTTCGCCGTGGTGTTCGCGGAGCGCGGCGTCGATGACGGCGCGCTCGGTTTGTTCCATTTCGTCGCGGAGCCGGCCGGCGGTGGCGGGCAGCGAGAGCAGCCGCGCACCCGCATAGGTCTCGTCGTCGAGGACAAACGGGCCGGCGACGCCGTCCTGCGCCGTAATCACCATCCGCTCGATCGCGTTCTTGAGTTCCCGCACATTACCGGGCCAGAAGTGGCGCAGCATACCTTCGAGGGTGTGTTCGGGGATTTGGGGGATGGGGATGCCGTTGCGGTGTGCGGCCGTCTTGAGGAAATACGAGGCGAGCAGCGGGATGTCTTCGGGGTGCTCACGCAACGGCGGCACGTTGATCGTGAGCACCACGATCCGGTGATAGAAATCTTCGCGCATCCGGCCGAGCCGGACCTGCTCGGCGAGGTCGACCTTGGTGGTGGCAAGCAGTCGGATGTCGACACGCCGCGGGGTATCTTTTCCCAGGGGCTGGACGAGCCCGTCTTCGAGCACGCGGAGCAACTGCATCTGGGCCCGCTCGCTGATGCTTTCGATCTCGTCGAGCAAGAGGGTGCCGCCGGATGCGGTGACGAGTTTGCCGTCGCGGTCGGAGTCGGCGCCGGTGAACGCGCCCCGGGCGTGGCCGAACAGTTCGCTTTCGAGCATGGTGTCGGGGAGCCCGCCGGCGTTGACGGGTATGTAGGGTTTGTGTGCGCGGGCGCTGTTCGAGTGTATGGCTCGGGCAACGAGTTCTTTTCCGGCGCCGGTCTCGCCGCAGATCAGCGCCGAGACGTCGGACCGCGCGGCCACCTCGATTTGCTGGTAGACGTCCTGCATCACCCTCGAGCGGCCGATCATGCCGAACCGGCCGTCTTCGTCGGGCGAGAGCATATCGAGCCGGCGTCGGAGTTCTTCGCTCTCGCGCCTGAGTGCCCGTTTCTCGACGGCGCGCCCCACCGACGCGAGCAGGACGTCGTCTTCAAACGGTTTCTCGACGAAATCGTACGCGCCCGATTTGAGGCACCGGACGGCCATCGAGACGTCGCCGTGGCCGGTCACCATCACGACGGGGCAGGCATACTCGCGCCGGAGGACCTCGGCCAGGAACGCTTCCCCGTCCATTCCGGGCATTTTGACGTCGGACACGATGCAGTCCATCTCGGGCAAGAGCGGATGAGCGAGCGCGGCCTCGGCGGACGGGAACAGTTCAACGGAATAGTTGCGCAGGCGGAGCATCTGGCCGATGGACATCCGTGCGACGTCGTCATCGTCGATGACGGCGACGGCCCCGCGCGGTTTTCCGCCGGATTTCATCATGCCTGTTGCCGGCCCTCCGTTTGTTCTTCATCGTGCTCATGCACGCCCACGGGCAGCCGGATGGTGAAGGCAGCGCCATGCCCTTCGGTTCCGGCGGCCTCGATGGCGCCTTTGTGGTCCTTGATTATACCCAATGAGATGGAAAGGCCAAGCCCGGTACCCCTGCCGGCTTTTTTGGTGCTGAAAAACGGCGCGAAAAGCTTCTCGGCGATGTCGGGGCTGAACCCGGCGCCGGTGTCAGCGATTTCGATCACCACCGGAAGCGGCGCGAGGGGTTCGTGGCGCGTCCGCACCGACAGGACTCGACGGGGGCTTTCCTCCATGGCGTGTCGGGCGTTGGTGAGCAGGTTGAGGAACACCTGTTCGAGCCGGATCCGGTCGGCGAGGACGCGGGGCAGGCCGGGGGTGAGGTCAAAAACTACCTCGACACCGGACAGGCGCAACTGCGGCATAACGAACTCGACGCTTTCGCGCAGGGTGTTGTTGACGTCGACGAGCGATACGTGCCGCTCGGTACGCCGGGCGAGTTCGCGCATCTGGTGGATGATCCTGGAGGCGCGGTCGACCTGGCTGGCGATCATGCGGAGGTTTTCGCGCAACTCTTCCTTGCCGCCGACGCCCGCTTCGAGCATGAACGAGGCATTGCGCGCGAAGTTGCGGATGCCGGTGAGTGGCTGGTTGAGTTCGTGGGCGATCCCGGCGGCCATCTCGCCCATCTCGGCGAGGCGTGTCGAGTGGACGAGCTGTTCTTCCTGTTTTTCGGCGAGGGTGGACAGTTCGCGTCGTTTTTCCTCGGTTTCCTTGCGGTCGGTGATGTCATAGACGCAGACGAGCACCGCGGGGCGGCCCTCGTAATCGACCTGGGAACTGATGATCTCGGCCCAAACCAATTTTCCGGTGTTGGTGACGAGCCGGCACTCGTACCGGAGGTCGGCCACGCCCTGGTTTTCCCTGCGCGCGGCGATTTCGCGGACGCGAGAGCGGTCGAGCGGCGAGACGAAGTCCCAATAGGATTTGCCGGCGGTCTGGTCGAACGAGTAGCCGAGCATCTCGAGCAGCCGCTGGTTGACGTAGAGGATCAGGTCGTCGCGGTACACAAAAATGCCGGCAAGACTTTTCTCGGCGAGCTGGCGGTACTTTGCCTCGGACATCCGAACCGCGGCGCGGGCGCTGCGAAGCATGTCGCCGGCCAAGCCGGCGGCAACGCCGACAGCCACGTACGCGGCAAGGCGGAGGATGTTTGCCCAAGGTTCAGGTTGGACGATCCCGACCAGCTGTGGCAGCACCGAGACCGCCGCAAACAGGGCCGGAACAACTATGCCCCGCCGGCCCCACCAGAAGCCCGCGAGCACGATGGGCAGGTAGGCGAGGTGCGTGTAAACGCCGCGGTACGGTACGACGAGGGCGAGGGCCGCATAGGCGCCCAGCAGGAGCGTCATTACGCCTGCTTGCATAAGCTGCTTTCTAGACACGGTAGCCACACCCACGGACGAACACGGACGAACACGGACAAACACGGACGCGCAGGGACGAATATAGGGCAGTGAAGCCGCAACCGAAAACCAGAGTTGGGGTATGGGTCATTGCAGATTTCGGATTGCGGATTACGGATTGACACGGACGGACAGGGACAGGCGAAAAGGGGGACACCCCCCACAACTGCCGGGGGGCGTCCCGACGGGTACGGAGTGAAGTTTGGACACGGACGCAGAAGAGACTTAATCCGCGCCCGCCTCTGATTTTTATTTCATCCTTCATCCTTCATCCTTTTCCCGGTCGAGTTCTTCGAGATGTTTTTTGAATTCGCCCTCCTTGCCGCGGTCGGAGGGGTGGTAGTATGCGCCGCGGGGCACGCCGTATTCCTGGGGCGTATAGGCGCCCTCGTACTCGTGTGGATACTTGTATCCTTGGCCGCGGCCGAGGCGGGCGGAACCGGGGTAGTGGGTGTCTTGCAGGTGTTTTGGAACGGCGATAGTCTTTTTCTCTTGGACGTCTTTAACGGCCTCGGCGATGCCCATGTAGGCGGCATTGCTTTTGGGTGCGCAGGCGACGTAAGTGGCGGCGTGTGCGAGGATGATCTGGGCTTCCGGCAGGCCAATGAGTTCGCAGGCCTGAAACGCGGCCGTGGCGACCACAAGTGCCATGGGGTCGGCGTTGCCGACGTCTTCGGAAGCGCAGATGCAGATCCTTCTGGCGATAAACCTTGGTTCCTCGCCGGCCTCGAGCATCCGGGCCATCCAGTACAGTGCGGAGTCGGGGTCGGTTCCGCGCATGCTCTTGATGAAGGCGGAAGCGGCGTCGTAATGTTCGTCGCCGGTTCCGTCGTAGTGGAGGATTTTTTTCTGGATGCACTCCTGGGCGTCTTCGATCGTGATGTGGACCACCCCGTTCTCCGGCGGCGTGGTAAGCAACCCGATTTCGAGCGCGTTGATGGCGCGCCGTGCATCGCCTTCGGCATAGGCGGCCACGTGGCATAGGGCATCCTGGTCGACCTGGAATTCGAGTTCGGGGAACCCGCGTTCGGGGTGGTCGAGCGCGCGGCGGAGCAGAAGAACGATGTGTTCGTCCGTAAGCCGGTTGAACTCAAAAATTTGCGACCGGGACAACAGTGGAGCGACGACGGAAAAGAAGGGGTTTTCGGTGGTGGCGCCGATAAGGGTGATCAAGCCGTTCTCGACCGCCGGCAGGAGGGCATCCTGCTGGACCCTGTTGAACCGGTGGATCTCGTCGATAAACACGATGGTGCGGCGTGCATCTTGGACCAGGCGCTGGCGGGCGGCATCGAGCAACTGTCGCAGTTCCTTTACGCCGGACGCGACGGCGTTCAGCGGCTCGAAGGCGGCTTTGGTCCGCATGGCGATGATGCGGGCGAGAGCGGTCTTGCCGCTGCCGGGCGGGCCGTACAGGATGAGCGAGGTGACGCGGTCTGCCTCGATGGCCCTGCGCAAGATCTTGCCGGGCGCGAGGATATGTTCCTGGCCCACCAGCTCGTCGAGTGTTCGCGGCGTCACCCGGCGCGCCAGCGGGGCTTCCTTCCGGAGCCTTTCGGCGGTGGCCTGCTCAAAAAGGTCCTTATTCATACGCGTAGGTACTCATACGCTTATATTACACGTGCCAGGATAGCCGGGGCAACGAGCGGTTTTTATTCCCTGACCCGAGAAACCCTGTTTCCCGGCAGGCGGGAATATAGGAGCAGAATTCACTTGATTTTCATTTTTATTTGTGCTAGATTAGCTACGTTTTGGAATTACCCAGAATTCTCACTTTGTCCGAGTTTATATGCGTGCGAGAAGAATTCATCCCGTTCATTTGCTCTTTTGACAACAGGTGAATGTTGCGCATGCTCGTACAGAGGAGGGTAAACTTGTGCCACTGTACAAATACGTAGCCACGGCAACCTCTGGAGAAGATGATCAATCCGAAAGAGGTACCGTGGTGGCACGAACCGAAGAAGAAGCAAAGAAAAAGCTCAAACAACTGAGATTCGATCAGATCCACATAAGAAGGGTAGCCGGTCTGATGGGTTTTGTGGGTCAGTTGACGGCGAATATAAAGTAAGGTTGTTCTTCACCCAATCCGGGGTCGCGAGTCTCGGCCCTTTGAATCGACCAGGCGCACAAGGTATCTAAAGACGTCGTTGTACGCTTGGAACATGCACATGGCAAACAAGTTGCAGCCGGCGCATTCCTTCATTTTCTCCGAGTCCAAGAACACATAGTGTTCCTTTGCCACATCGCGGTACCGGATTGCCAGATTCCCGCAGTGGCCAAAGCAAGGTTTTGACTCCGCCATAAATGCACCTCCGCGTATTTTACGCACCGGTTTTCATTGCACACCGCCCGCCGCAACCAAAGCGGCGGCAAACACATCGACGTTTGCGGCGCCGGCCCGGGCCATAGCGCGTGCGCATTCGCCGGTGGTGACGCCGGTGGTCACCACGTCGTCTATTAATAATACCGTTTTTCCCTTCAACACGTCGCCTTGAACGGCAAATGCGCCGATAATGTTTGCTTTACGCTGTGCAAGCGTGGCGGTAAGACTTTGCACGCGGGTTGGCCGGATGCGGTATAGGGAAAGGTCGAGGCGGGCGTTTGGGAATATGGGGAGAAGCTCTCGGGCGAGGAGTTCGGACTGGTTGAAGCCCCTTGCGCGGCGGCGGACGCGGTGCAGTGGCACAGGGACGATGAGGTGGTACTCGTCGAGGGGTATTTCGGCCTGAGCGAAATCGGCCATTATCGCGCCGAGCGGTTTAGCCAACTTGCGGCGGTCGTTGAACTTAAAAAGTTTGATGGCTTCTTGGACGGCATCTTGATAGAGGGCCGCGCCATACATTCGGCGGAACGGGCGGGCCTGGGTGGCGCGGCAGTCGGCGCAGGGGAAGTTGGACGCGGTGCCGAAGCCGACGGCGCCGGTGTGGGGGCGCCCGCAGATCGTGCAAAAGGGTCGGGTGACGCGGGGGCTTTGTTGCCAGCAGGCCGGGCAGAAGCACATGTTTTCTTCCGTGAGGATGCGTTCGCCGCACTGTCTGCAGAACATCGGCAGCAGGACGTTCCTAAGCGTCAACACCCACGAGGCGAGCATGTGATTGGCTTCCCTTTAAGTTGACTTGACTGATTCTAAAACAATAGGACCTACAGGGCCAACAGGCGCGATAGGACCTACAAAAGGGGGAAGAACCCGGAATCAAAGGGATACTATCTCGGCCTGGATGCCTTCATGCTCGAGCGGGCGAAGTTCTAGAGGCTGGTGCTGGTTCGGATCCAGAGGGCGGCGCCCATGGATTCGAGGTTGCCGGCGGAGGTGAGGTTTTCGTAGACGCCATAGAGGAAATTGCCGGCGTGGCGGAGGCGCCATGTGGTGTCGCCAAACAGGTCTGTTCCGCGCCACACCCAGGTGATGTCCTTGCCAATGGTGGATGAGGAGACGAGGTTGAACAGCCTGCGGCCGGTTTCGCCGTTCATGTAGCGGAGCGCGCCGTTGCCGCTGAGTGTGCCGTCGACGGCTTGTGCGGTCACGTTGACGAGTGCGTGCTGTGTCAACGGGCTGTTTTGGGGGCTGATTCGGTCGTAGAACGCGGCGACCCAGGTTCCGGCGGGGCTTGGCGCGACGCGCTGTTTTCGCCATTCGGCGGTTCCGGAACTGATGAACTGTCCGGCGGCGTTGCGCAACTGGTAGGAGCCGACCATGACGCTGGAGGCGATGCGGAGGTCCCACATAAAGACGTCGTGGGTGACCGGCTCGCGCGCCTCGAGGGTAACGCGGGAGCCGACGATGGTGGCGCTTTCGACGGTGAGTGTCTGTACGGAGCTGATGTCGAAACCGGCATCGATCAAATCGCCGGAGCCGGTGACGACGTTACCCTCGCCGGCTTGGAGCGTCAAACTGGCCAGGTAGCAGGAAGGATCGAGGCCCGTGGCAAACGCGGCGTCGCAGAAGGAGGTTGCCCAGGTAGCGTTTACGGCGGTTGGCCCGGCCTCGGGCGCGGCATACCATTTTGCGTGGCCGGCGCGAATGAGCCGATCGGCCACATCGTATTGGGCAAAAGAGCCGATGACGAGGCCGTTTGTGGCGAGGCCATACCAGTCGACCTCGTTGCTGGCCATATCGAGGTCGCCCATGGTGAAGCCTACTTGCGGAGTTTGGACGGTAGACCTCACAATGTTGAAAGCCAAATCGAGGGGGGCCTGGCCGGGCAGTTGTTCGAGCAGATTACCGGTTCCGGAGAGGGTCTGCGTTGCGGTGTCGTGGGTGAGGACCATGGCGGCGGTCCGGTCGCGTGCGGGCATGGCGGTGGTACCGCGGGCGTCGCTGTATGCGCTGACCCATGCGCCGTTGAGGTTGGGGGAGGATTGTTTTCGCCAGAGGGCATGTCCGTTTCGGACTTGCTGGTTGTTGGAGTCGACGGACCTGTACGCGCCAACGAGGGAGTTGCCGGCGAACCGGAGCCGCCATGAGGGGGAATCGTTGAGGGGGATGGTTGTGGCGGAGGTTAAGGAAAAAGTGGCGTCGTCGCCGGTGATAGTTCCCGATGCCTTGATGCTGACTTTGTCGGCGGCGGTTGAGCCGAACTCGAACACCCTGTACATGGTGCCGGTGCCGGTGAGGTTGGCGCCGGCTTTTTCGAGCTTAAGGACAACGGAATACGCCTGTTCGCCGTTGGATGCGGCGGCCTCGGCGTTATCGTCGACGTAAGCCGTGATCCACGTGCCGAGATTGACGGTGTCGTCGGGGACGGGCGGGGGCGGCGTGTCGTCGTCATCGTCGTCGTCACTGTTGTCTGGGACATCGTTTCCATCGACGGCTTTAGGCGTACTGAAGAATACGCCTTCGCCTTCGCATCCCGCCAGCATCCCGACCAGGGCTACCACAAGCAGTACGAGCAAAAGCCGTTTAAACAGCATGGCCGCCTCCCGCTGGGCTTCACGCCCGCCATGTCGACTGCTCAAGTATACACCTATACAGGGATCGGTTTCTTCTCAAGCGAACGGCCGGGACGTTGGGCAGGATGACAGGAGGGATAGGCTATAGACTGTAGCTAAAAACAACGCGGGGGGAAAGGATGAGGGAACATGGGTTTGGCCGCTTGTTGCTTTGTTCGGGCGGCGGAATCTGCTACTCTTCGTCAAAGAAAGGTCGAGTTGGAGAAAAAGGGTGAATAAACGTAAGGTGTTGTTGGTTTTGCTTGCGCTTTTGGCGGGATGTGCCACCGCGAATAGCGCTGGTTCGGGAATGACGAGCACGAGCCGCGAGGTGGGGCCGGCGAAATCGACGCCCAACCGGGTTTCGTTTGGCGGGGAAAGCCGGATTCGGACGAACTTTTGGAACCGACCCCGGTAAAGGCGCTGACACCATGTCCAATCCTATTGTGTTGCGGGCAATAAGTGTTTTAGGCCTGGTAACGATGATGGCGATAGCATGGGCGATGTCGGAGGATCGCCGGCGGGTGAGTTGGCGGATAGTGGGGTGGGGACTGGGCCTGCAGTTTGGGTTTGCGCTGCTGGTTTTGCGGACGGGCTTTGGGCGGGTGTTTTTTGAGACGGTGAGGTCGGCATTTTTACTGTTTACGGACGCGACGCGGGAAGGCGCGCGGTTTTTATTTGGCACGCTGACGGAAAACTATGAAATTGGCGCCATCATGGCGTTTCAAGTGTTGCCGGTAATTGTATTTGTATCGGCGCTGGCGGGTGTGCTGCATCATCTGGGCGTGATACAGGTTGTGGTGCGGGGTATGGCGTGGTTGATGCGGCGGACGATGAAAACATCGGGCGCGGAGACGTTTGCGGCGTCGCTGCTGGTGTTCATGGGAATTGAAGCGGCGACGGGCATCCGGGGTTATGTGAGGGCGATGACGAGGTCGGAACTTTGCACGGTGCTTACGACGTTTATGGCGACGATCGCGGCGAGCGTGATGGTCGTGTATGCGTCGTTTGGGGCGCAACCGGGTCATTTGCTTGCGGCGTCGTTGATGAGCGCGCCGGCCGCGATCCTGATTTCGAAGCTGATGGTGCCGGAAACGGGCACGCCCGAGACGACCGGGACCGGGGCCATCGTTGTTCCGGTGGAGAGCCACAATGTGGTGGACGCGGCGGCGCGTGGGGCATCGGACGGTCTGCACCTGGCGTTGAACGTTGGGGCGATGCTGGTGGCGTTTATCGGGCTGGTCTATCTTGCCGACAGAGGGGTAGTTGCGGTCACCGGCATTACGTTATCGCGCATAATGGGGTGGGTGTTTGTGCCGTTTGCGTGGGTGATGGGTGTTGCGCCCGATGACATAGTTTCGGTGGCGCAGTTGCTGGGGAAAAAGACGATTCTGAACGAGTTTTTGGCGTACGCCGATCTCAAGCCGCTGATCGAGCAGGGTGCGCTCGACCCGAGGTCGGTGACGATCGCTACGTATGCGTTGTGCGGGTTTGCCAATCCGGGCAGCCTGGGCATCATGATGGGCGCGGCGACGGCGCTGATGCCCGAGAGGCGGGGAGAGGTGGCGGCGCTGGGGCTGAAAGCGTTCGTGGGGGGCACGCTTGCGGCGTTTATGACGGCGTGCGTCGCGGGGATTATTGTCAATGCGTGAGCGTCCAATTCCGCGCGTGCTGACAATCGCAGGGAGCGATTCGGGAGGGGGAGCCGGAATCGAAGCGGACCTGAAGACGTTCGCGGCGCTGGGTGTTTACGGGATGGCAGCGATTACGGCGGTCACGGCGCAAAACACGGTTGCCGTAACGGGCATCCACGAGGTACCCGCGTCGTTTGTGGCCGAACAGATTTTTGATGTGGCGTCGGACATCGGCGTGGATGCGGCCAAGACGGGGATGCTGTTTTCGTCGGGCATCATCGAGGCGGTCGCGGGGGAAGTGGCGCGGTTCAAGATCGAGAAGCTGGTGGTCGACCCAGTGATGATCGCCAAGAGCGGGGATGCGCTGTTGCAGGCGTCGGCGCGGGATACGATGAAGTCGCGGTTGCTACCGCTGGCGTGGGTGGTGACGCCGAACGTGCCGGAAGCCGAGGTGCTGGCGGGCATGAAGATTTCGTGTCCCGGTTGCATTGAGGAGGCGGCGAAACGGATCCACGGGCTTGGGTGCCGGTATGTGCTGATTAAAGGGGGGCATCTCGAGCAGGCACAAGCGGTGGATTATCTGTACGACGGGCAGCGGGTCGAAACATTTACAGCGCCGCGGATCGACACGAAAAACACCCACGGGACCGGGTGCACGTTTTCGGCGGCAATTGCCGCGTTTTTGGCGAAAGGGGCGGATACGGCGGGGGCAGTCCGGCAGGCCAAGGAGTACCTTACGGGGGCAATCCGGAACAGCCTTGACCTGGGAAAGGGCCATGGGCCGGTTGATCATTCCTACCTGGGATGAGCGCAGAAGATTGACCGATCGGACTGATCCGGCGGATCCGCCGGATTGGGCATATAGTGCAGGCGAGACCCCCGCACCACAATAGGGGCGCGGGTTTTTCGAGTTTGGTGGTAAGATAGAGAAAAGCGGTTTGACTGGAGCCGCGGCGCGATCTATAATTTTGAAATTGCGAGGTTTTCAATGAATGCCCTGGATGGCCAAGTTCTTGTACTGAACCGGTCTTGGGTGGCGGTCCATATCGCCAGCGCAAGACGTGCGCTCAGTCTGCTTTACCAGGGTATGGCTCGGGCGGTCCATCCGGACGATTATTCCCTTTACGATTTCAACGACTGGTGCGAACTGTCTGAGGCGGCGCGTGATGGGCGGTATGTTCACACGGTGAGTTTCCGGGTGCGGGTGCCGGAGGTGATCCTGCTGAAGGCGTTCAACGATTTCATCCTGCACGAGGTTCGTTTTTCGCGGCGCAACATTTTCGAGCGGGACAAGAACACCTGCCAGTATTGCGGGCGCAGGATGCCGCGGTCGGAGGTGACAGTGGACCACGTGATCCCGAGGTCGCGCGGCGGAATCGATTCGTGGGACAACCTGGTTCTGGCGTGTGTGGACTGCAACGTGAGGAAGGGGAACAGGACGCCCAACGAGGCGCGGATGCCGCTGATCCGCAGGCCGTCGAAACCGGCGTGGCTGCCGCAGTTGGGTACGCGTATCCCGGCGAGCCAGTTGGGGAGCTGGCAGCGGTTCGTAGACACGGCCTACTGGGACGTCGAGCTGCGGGAATAGCCGATGGGGGCGCGGCTGTACGCAGACGTAGTGCTGCCTCTTCCGGTCGATCATCCTTTCACGTACGAGGTTCCCGAGTCTCTGGCGGAACGTGCATCGCTGGGAATGCGTGCGGTTGTGCCGGTGCAGAATCGGACGGAAACCGGCTATATCGTGGGGTTCAGCGAATCGACCTCGCTCGAGACGGTGCGGCCGCTGATCGATCTTCCGGACCTCTCTCCGATTTTTTCCGACCAGATGCTCGATCTGTGCCGGTGGATGGCCGACTACTATTGCTGCTCGTTGGGAGAGGCGCTGCAATGCGCGGTTCCGGCGGGGTTGCGGGTGCGGTGGAAGATGCGTTACGCGCTGGTGGAGGGCCAGTTGGGGCCGGGCCGGTATACGGATAGACAGCGGAAGGTGATTGGCGCGTTGCACGCGCAAGGGCCGCTGACGCAGGCGCAACTGGCAAAGATCGTTGGTGCGACGGCCCTGAGCAACACGCTGCACTCGCTGATGGCGCGGGGCATCGCGGTGGGGGAACCGGCGGCGGCGGCGGGGTCGGTTTCGATGCGGACGGAGACGCATGTGCGGGTGATGGAGGCGGCGATTCCCGGGGCGGAGGACCTGGCGAGGCTGCAACGGACTGCGCCGCGGCAGACGGCGGTGCTTCTCGATCTGCTTCACGGCGAGCCGGAACAGCCGGCGGCGGTGTTGTATGAGAAGCACGGGGCGGACTGGGGGGTCGTGACGGCGCTGGTGAAGAAGGGGTATGTCGAGCGGGTCGAGCGGGAGTGTTACCGATCGCCGGAATTTGCGGCGGACGCGCGGGCGAAGACGAAACTCGAGTTGAACACGGAACAACGTGCGGCCTACGAAGCGATCGTGGGTGCGATGGCGTCGGGGAAGTTCCAGCCGTTTTTGCTGCAGGGTGTGACGGGATCGGGGAAGACCGAGGTCTACTTGCAGGCGATTGAATACGCGCTGGCGCGGGGGCGGACAGCGATAATCCTGGTGCCGGAAATCTCGCTGACGCCCCAGACGGTTGGGCGGTTTGTGGCGCGATTCGGAGAGCGGGTGGCGGTTCTTCACAGCGGCCTCGGCCGCGGCGAGCGGTACGATGAGTGGCGGCGCGCTCAGCGGGGCGAGGTGCGCATCGTGGTTGGGGCGAGATCGGCGGTGTTTGCGCCGCTGCCGGACCTGGGCGTAATCGTGGTGGATGAGGAGCACGACGGGTCGTACAAGCAGGCGGACTCGCCGCGGTATCACGCCAGGGACGTGGCGACGGTGCGGGCGAAACTGGCAGGGGCGGTGTGTGTGCTGGGTAGCGCGACGCCGTCGCTCGAGTCGTATTACAACTCGGAGACGGGGAAGTTTCAGCGGCTTCAACTGCTGGAGCGCGCAACGACGCTGCCGCTGCCGGAAGTTCAGCTTGTTGACATGCGGCTCGAGGCGCGCGAGCAGAGCGGGCAGGTAATCCTTTCGGGCGTGCTGCAGAAGGAGGTGACGGCGCGTGTGGCGGCGGGCGAGCAGGTGATCCTGCTGCTGAACCGGCGGGGATTTGCGCCGTTCGTGTTGTGTTCGAAGTGCGGGTGGGTGGCGCAGTGCGGGGACTGCAACGTGAGCCTGACGTACCACGCGCGCGGGTCGTTCCTGGGCTGCCACTACTGCAACGCCCGGCACGAGATCATGCAAGAGTGCGCCGAGTGCGGGTTCAGCCCGCTGCTGTATCTCGGGACGGGCACGCAGAAGGTCGAGGAATACCTCATGGGGGCGTTCGCGGGGGCGCGGATCGAGCGGATGGACGCCGACACTACGGCGGGAAAAGGGGGGCACGCGAAAATATTGGGCCGGTTCGGGGCGGGCGGGATCGACATCCTGATCGGCACGCAGATGATTGCGAAAGGCCACGATTACCCGGGGGTGACGTTGGTTGGCGTGATCAACGCAGACACGAGCCTGAGCATTCCGGATTTCCGCGCGGCGGAACAGACGTTCCAGTTGCTGACGCAGGTGGCGGGCCGTGCGGGCCGGGGGGTGAGACCGGGGAAGGTGATCGTGCAAACGTTCCGGCCGAACCATTACGCGGTGCAGGCGGCGGCGCATCACGATTTTGCCGCGTTTTTCGCCCGCGAGATCGAGGAGCGGCGGACGGCTGCGTATCCGCCGCTGCGGCGGATGGCGAACCTGGCGGTCGAGTCGGAGGATGTGCTCGAGGCCGAGAAGGCGGCGGCGGCGCTGCACCGGATCGTGCGGGATCGGATCCGGGAGTTGGATTTCAGGGGCGTCGAGACGCTTGGGCCGGCGCCGGCGTCGGTGTACAAGGTGAAGAAACGGTACCGGTGGAACCTCGGGGTGTTGTCCAAAAGCGCAAAGCGGCTCAACACGCTGTTGCGGGAGTCGAGGAAGGTTTTTGAGTCGAGCGGGGTTGGCTCGAAAGTGGACCTGAAAGTGGACCCGGACCCGTATGGCGTGTTCTGAAAGGGTGCTGGTTGCGCCCGGCCAAGGCCGCAACCAAAGAAAGCGGAGACTGGAGCTGTCTCGGTGGGGTCGCGCTCCCGCGCGACCGGCTGGCGGCGGTGGCGCTTCTGATACTCAGGCTGGGTTGTTGGAGCCACGGTCGAGCAGGAGTTCGACCCCACCGCGCCGCATCCCAAGGCTCGCACAGGTTCTATTGAGTTTCTGCAAGAAAAGAACAGTTGACGCATAACAACACGGTGAATGTTTGTAACTTTTCCGCTAGAATAGGCGCAGTGTGTCGGCGAATGCAGGAAGGACTGGCTTATGCTTGCGAAACGAGTGCTTTGGATTGGTTTGATCGTGGTTTTGGGGGCGTCGTTGCTGGGGGGGTCATGCCGGGTGCGGACGGATTCGCCGGCCGACCGGCCAATGGCGCCGGGCGCGGGAGCCGGAGCGGCGGCGGCCACGCCTGAGAAGCCGCTGGACGTCGGCGATGCGGAAGCGGCATTGCGGCTGACTCTCACGATTCCGGAGCCGGTTGCCGCGAACGTTGGCGTCGAGGAACTGCGGGATATGCGCGGCGACCTGAATATGCTGACGGTCAACGTGGCGCCGCCACACCCGCAGAAGCTTGACGTGGCGTTGACGGTGACTTCGAGCAAACGGTTTGCGGAACGGCCGCTGCTGGTTCGTGTGTCGGTGCTGCGGGATGGGCAGGCAACCGAGTCGCAGACGGCGACGCTCGCGGGCGATGCGCAGAAAAAACCGGTTTCGTATACGTTCGACGCGATGAAAGGCTTGACGGCAACGCCGGCGTCGATGCTGTTGTACGCGGAGGCGGAGATCGTCATGCTGCCCGCGGGCACGGACGTTGCCTCACTCGATCCGGCGACCGTAACAGGCACGCCGGAGACGACGGGGTCGAAAGTGAGCAACCCGTTGCGCATCAACTTCACCGGACAGGCCGCCGCGCCATGAACATCGTTTGCATCGGCGCGCATCCGGACGATTGCGAGGTGTACGCGGGCGGGACGACCGTGAAATGGGCGCGGCTTGGCCACCGTGTGCTTTTGGTATCGCTGACGAACGGGGACGTGGGCCATCACGCGATGGCGGGGGAGCCGCTGGCTCGGCGGCGGGCGGCGGAGGCGCATCTCGCGGCGGAACGGGCGGGTGTGTCGAGCCTCGTGCTGGATATTCACGACGGTGAACTCGAGCCGACACTCGAGTTGCGCAAGCGGGTCGTCCGCATCATCCGCAAGAACGAGGCCAATATCGTGTTGACGCACCGGCCCAACGATTACCACCCCGACCACCGGTACACGTCGATGGTGGTGCAGGACGCGGCGTTCATGGTTACGGTGCCGCATTTCTGCCCGAGCGCGCCGGCGCTGCGGAAGAACCCGGTGTTCCTTTTCCTGATGGACACGTTCACGACGCCGTCGCCGTTCCGGGCGGACGTGGCGGTGGACGTCACGGACGTGATGGACGTGAAATGGTCGATGCTCGATGCGATGGAATCGCAAATGTACGAGTGGCTGCCGTGGCTGGACCGGACGCTCGACGCCGTGCCGAAGGAAGAGGGCACGCGCCTCGAGTGGCTGAAACGGACGTGGGACCCGTTTTTCCTGCAGCCGGCACAGATGGCGGGGAAAGCGGTCGAGAAATGGTACGGCCCGGATCGGATGAAGACGGCCCGGTATGTCGAGCCGTTTGAGATATGCGAGTACGGGCATCAACCGTCCGAGGAAGAGATCCCGGTTCTGTTTCCGTTTTTTGACAGGGCTTGAGATTCGGAACGGACATTGAAGGGGTGCGAACATGTTGAGATATCAGCGTTACGTTCTGTGCGTGGCCTTATCGGCTGTTACGCTCGCGGCGCCGGCGGCGTTCGGCCAGGATGCGTACGCCATTGACTCGGTCGGGACAGCGACGGTGGATGTGGCGCCCGCGACGGTTGTATTCCAACTTGAACTGCTGCCGGGCAGCGGGCCGGCCGTGGATTTGTTGCAGGACGCGGTCGAGTTTGAAACCACCGTGCGGGCGGAGATTCAAAAGCGTAGGCTGACTCCAACGCAAATAACTTTTTCAGGCTTGAACTACACACATCCGCAGTTGTTCGGCCCCAATGCTTTGGCGCACCTCCGTTTTTCGGCGGCCCAGTACGCCGTAGGCGAAGAAGCCGACGAAAAATACGCCAAACTGCACGACGACATTACGGCGATAGCCGCGGCCACAAAGGCGCGGACGTATCCGGAGACGTATGAGGCGAGCGATCCCGAGCAGGTCGAGGCGGCGGCGGTGGCGCGGGCCGTCGAGAAGGCCTATCCACCCGCAAAAGCGGCCGCCGACGTGATGAACGCGAAAATTATGTCGGTGGGAAACGTGAGCGTGGGCGCATCCGTATGGAGCAACACGGACTCCGCGCCCGCCGATTACAACATCCGCCGGATTACGTGCACCGCTACGGTCAATGTGTCGTACATCTATCTGCCGGGACCGTGAGGAGAAGGCTGTAGGCTGTAGGTCGAGAACTCCTGGCCTTACTCCGCAGGCGTGATTTCTAGTTCGTGCGTGAGTTCGGCGAATGCGCCCGGGGCTACCGTAACGGTTTTCCTCCAGAGTTCCACTTCGAGGTCGTTGAGTTCTTCGGGGAAGGCGTAAACCCAGGTGAAATCGGCGTCGGCTTCGTTGAACCGCTGGGTGACTTGCAGGCCTTTTGTGCCGGAGAAGGTCCATTCGCCTGCGGGCACGTTTTGGTCGAGGAAATGCTCGCCTTCGCGGAGGTTTTCGATGATGGGCGGCATTTGCCGTTGCACGAGTTGGCCGGCGCGGTTCTTGAACTCGAAGCGCGTCTGGCGGAGGTCGCCGAGGTCGAGTTCGAGATGGCTTCGCAGTTGAACTTCAGCCGGCTTTTCAGAGTTATTGATGAGCCTGGCTTGCACGGTGAGGACGGGCTTGTCGTCTGCAAGAGTGAGCGTGCGCTCGAACGTGACGGGGCCGTCTTGGGCGGAGAGCGTGATGGAACGGTCGGAGCGAGTGACGGGCACGTAGGGCAGGAACATGGTGTTGAGGTCGAAAATACTGCCGCGCCGGATTTCCTCGCCGCCTTGGAACGGGAAGAACAGGCATTTCGTGACGTTGCTGGCCGTGACGCACTGGCCGGTCTTACGGTCGGTGATGCGGAGCGCACGGCCGCCGAGAACGGGCACGACGTCGACCGTGAGGAACTCGTTGCCGATGGACAGGACGGCGACGGGCGTGTTCATCAGCATACCGATCATGAGGAGTTGCTGCGGGTCGCCATCGTGCTCGCGGATGGTTGTGAACCCGTGGCGCTTCATCCGTTCGAGCATTTGGACGGCTTCCGAGGCGGCGGCGACTTCGCCGTTAAATGTCAGTTTGCCATCGTTGATGGTGTAGCCGTTGCGCGGAAACAGGCGGGCGTATACGAGCGGCATTCGGGCGACGCGGACCCGTTCGAGCAGCTCGGTGTCGTCGTTGACGGCGGCTTCAGCCTGATCGAAGAGGGCTGCGGCCTGCCGCACGATGTCGTCGGGCAGGTAGCCCTGCGCGGGGTTGGTGTAGAGGTGCATGTGGATGTTATCGTCGCGGACTTTGTCGTGGAGCATGCGGACGTACTGGTAGATGGGTTCGGCCGCGGCGCCGTAGTAGCCATCGAGGAAATCGCGGATGACGGCGTCGGGGTCGCAGTCGGGATTCCAAAGCAGCTTTGTGCCGTAATAAGGCCGCAGCAGGCTGAACTCGCCGCCGCCACCACCACCGCTCATTCCTTGGAGGTAAATGCCCTCGGCGCGGATGTCGCGGTAGAAGCGGATATCGGCGGCCATCGAGTCGAAGTTGGGGAACGGGTTGTGGTAATGGGCGAAATCGACGATGTAATGCCAGATGTACAGGTGTGAACACCGCTTGGACCAGTCGAGCGCCCGGCGTTTGTAGTCGGCGTTGAGCGGGCATGTGGCGACGGGGTGGCTGTCGCAGGACGGGTACATGTGGCACAGCCAGACGGCGGCGTTGGGGTGCATTTTGAGGCCTTTTGGGGCCTCTTCCGTGTACATGTAAGCAAGTGTGCCGATCAGCTTTTCGGGGTAGGCTTTCGAGGTTCGTTCGGCGAGCTGGTTGACGAACCAGAACTGGGTGCCGCCCAACGTGCCGTATTTTTTGTTCATGGCAGAGCAGTTCGCGCATTGGCAATAGTTGTACCAGTCCATCTGGGAGAAATTGTGCTGGCGGACGCCGGGCGAGTCGGCCATGCGTTTGAGCATGCGTTCCGCGACGATCTCGAGTACGTCGGGGTTGGTGAGGCAAAGCTGGGTTTCGTTTTTGCGCCTTACGCCGCCGATTTCGGAGAAATACTCGGGGTGCGTGTCGAAGAACTCGCCCGGACTGATGTAACGGAAATAGGAGTGGCACCTGCTGTCGAAGGCGTATTGGACGCCCTGCGGGTTGTCGGGCCCGCCGTTGCCGTTGTTCTCGCGCTGGTGCGCAAAGAAATCGGCATCGGCCCCGGGCCGGGAGTAGCTGGTGTGGCGCCAGGCAAACGTCGGGCGCACGAGCGAGTCGAGCTGCGGCAGCGCGAGGTTTTTAATGGCGGGCGTTTTGGTGACACCGGGCGCGTACCAGCGGACGCCGAGGTGGTTCTCGAGGAAGTCGTACATGCCGTAGAGCGTGCCTGCGGCGGGGGTTCCCGCGATGACCAGATGCGGCGGGACGGTCTTTATCAGGTAGCCCTGCTCGCCCAACTGGTCGGCAGCGGGATCGACGCCCAGCGACTTGGCCACAGGCCCGCAACCCAGAACGATCATAGGACTTCCAGCCGCGGGCGGCTGGTTAGCGATGGGAAGTTCGGCGCCGGTGCATGCCTTGATGTGCGACTGCAACTCGTCCGCGGCATGTTTCTCCGAATTACTCGCCGCCGGTTCGATAATAATCGTGTACGGGCTCTGGCCGTTTTCGACCAAAGCCGCCCTGGCGACCGCAGGATATATGACGACGCAAAACGCCAGAGAGAATCCACTAAACAGCGACTTCCACATACTATGTGCTCCTTCCTTGCCCATACGCCGGTACCCGCCGTCACGCTACCATCTTTGAGACCTCGATACCAGCATCCCGGCAAGGGTGCACGACGCAACTTCCCTCTTCAACACCCTCTATTATGTATAGGGTTTCTGGTGCATTTTTTGGGGACTGCACATTGAGTCGAGACGTGCATATTTTGCGGAACAAGGGGGAATTGATTGACAAACAGCCCCGCTGAGATACGAAAACCAATACTTCTTCGGCTCGGTGGGCTGCTTTTCGAGTCACCAGATTTTTTTGGTTCATCCGCGAATTGCGGGAAAGGCAAGGCATCGGCGTCACAAGGCCGCCATGATCAACGAGACTCTGGCAAATCGTGGTGAAGACGAGAAACCTAAAGGGGAATGAAGGCGGCTTTTGGGCTGAAAGCCTTGAGAAAAGCGCGGGGACTTTCCCGGAAAATGCGGATGAACCATTTTTTTGCCTGGCCCGCGCCGCCCATAAGTTCTGCGACGGTTTTGCCGGTGTCGCATGTGGTACTTTCGACTTTACCAATGCATGTTGTGGACATCGTAGACAGAGTGGACGACGTGGACGGATGCAGGGGAGCGGTCGGTGCAGAACGAGGGCGTCGGCTGTTGGTTGACTACAGATGGACGAGGTCGAGATTGCCCCACTTGGCTTTGAGGTATTCGGCAACCAGGGTGCGGTGGCAGCGGTTGGGTGCCGTCTATGCCGATGGCGAGAATGCAGCCAAGCTCACCGCCAGGTCGCCAAACCGGCGCAAACGTACCATTTCCCCACGAATATGATTCTCTCGTGTTGGCCTTGTGTGCTCCCATAGGGGGAATTCTGGTTCCTCGTCTTCTGGAAAAAAAAAGCCTTGACATGACGTTAGTTATCTGATATTCTTGTTTTGGGTCATTGAGTTTTGAAAGGTCATGAGTGTCTTCGATAGATGTGTATAAGGAAATAAGAACGACGGGGCAAATAAGGGCTGTTCTCCATCGTCATGCTGCACATCGCATCAGCGTCTCGCTGATGATTTGTCTAACCCTCTGCGTATTAGTGAGCCTCTGCCTTTTCGCGGATCGTGCGTTCGCCGAAGCTGAGAAAGCGGCTGAACCTTCCGAATCCACGTTTCGGGACGCCATTCTGGGCCGGATCGAACTGACGGAGGCCCAACGAGAGAGCCTGGACCTGAATGACGATGGATTCCTCGATACGTCGGACCTCGTGGTCTTCCTCAAGGGCACTGGGTCGGAGACCCCCATCGCGTCCTTTGAGACCGTCTCCTCCATCGCGGTCGAAGGGTCGGGGACGGCGACGGTCAGTGTGGTTCTGTCAACGCAAATTAGAAATGTCCGGTTTCCTGCAAAGTAGAAGTGTCCGGTTTAAACGGGCGCTTCCAGGGGTGGTTGTGGGCAGGCTTGGGTTTCTTCCCAGTTGCTGCGACGGAAGGAGGGC